>Ga0209483_1000237_pt1 | contig 51691 bp, 40 predicted proteins | sample NGEPerA_FD_184508 | JGI IMG/M metagenome (GOLD analysis project Ga0209483, IMG submission 184508) | Arctic peat soil microbial communities from the Barrow Environmental Observatory site, Barrow, Alaska, USA - NGEE PermafrostL2-A... | ecosystem: Environmental > Terrestrial > Soil > Wetlands >...
GATTGCACTCGAGCAGCAGCGCCTCGACCTCGGTGTGGGTAATGGCGATTTCGAGCGCGCGCGTCTCCGCCACCATGCGCTTCAGCCGCACCGGCAGGCCGGCAAGATTGGTGTAATTGGCGACGCGATTCTTGAGATGGGCCGCCTTGCCGACATAGAGCGCGTTGCCCTTGGCGTCGAGCATGCGGTAGACGCCCGGCGCCGGCGGCAAGGTCTTGAGTATGGCGCGAATGGCGTCGACGCCGCGCGCCAGATTGCCGCCCGGCGGCGGTTCGGGGCCCAGATCGGGCGCGTCGTCTTCGTCGAATTCGTCGCTCATCGCCGATTCAACTTAAATTGCGCCGGCACGCCGCGCGCGTCCGGAAAAATCATGCGCCGCGGCGGCGTCCGGTGCCCGCGCAGGCGGCACGGTCTGCGATATCCACGGCGGCTGTGGGTAAGCTTGTATATAAGCAGCCCCCGCGACGGCCGCTCTCCGGTCGGTGAAGGGCTTTGGCCGGTTTGCCCAAAAAATCGGCATCTCGCCTAATGGGTTGTTTTCCCAAGTGCATTTTTGCACGAAGTGTAAACACCACGTAACAGTAGGGAAATAAAGGGCTTTCCGCCACGGAACCGCCATACGATTTTTGGCCTGTTGAAAACTTTCGGCCCTCCCCCGCGTCGCGGCAAATTCAAAATTTCCACGCGCGTCCGATACTTAGCGGTGGTTTCGCGCAAAACACGGCAACGTGGCTCGCGCTTTGCCGCCGCCGCCGGCGCGCGCGAAAATTCATGCGCGTCTTTGTCCGCTATTCGCTCGCGGGCGGTTCGCGGCTGGTCTGCGCCCAGCCGAGATGCTGGCCGCCGTCGAGTGCGATCATCTGTCCGGTCATCGCCGGCGAATCGAGGATGAAGATCGCCGCGCGCGCGATCTCCTCGGGCGTGGCGCCGCGCTGCAGCGGCAGCATCTCGATCTGATGGCGGAACTGGTCGTCGGTCTGGCGCGGGCTCGGCAGCGTCGGGCCCGGCCCGATGGCGTTGACGCGGATGCGCGGCGCCAAGGCCAGCGCCATGGTCTGGGTCAGCGTCCAGAGACCGGCCTTGCTGACGGTGTAGGAGACGAAATGCGGCGTCAGCTTCCATACCCGCTCGTCGAGGATGTTGATCACGGCGCCCTCGGCATCGTCCGGCAGCTGGCGGGCGAATCCCTGCATCAACACAAAGGGCGCGCGCAGATTGGCCTCCATATGGCGGTCCCAGCCCTGCCGCGTCGCGGTCAGCGCCGAATCCTGCTCGAAGACCGAGGCGTTGTTGACCAGCAATCCGACCGGCCCGAGCGCCTGGGCGACGCGCGGGAGCAGCGCCACCACCTCCTTCTCCTGGCAGAGATCGGCGGCGATCGCCGCGGCGCGGCGGCCCTGCTGCTTGATCTGCGCCACCACGGCGTCGGCGTCGGCGCGCGAATTGCGGAAATGCACCGCGACGTCGCAGCCATGCGCCGCCAGGGCCAGTGCGATGGCGCGACCGATGCGCTTGCTGCCGCCGGTGACGAGCGCGACCCGCGCGCTGGTGATTTCAGCCATCAGACGCGCCCGCGCTTGCCGCGAGCCGCCTTGGCCTTGGCCATCGCCTTGGCGGAACTGCCGGCCTTGCCGCCGATCGAGCGGCCGCGCGGCCGCGGCACGCCGAGCGGCGAGATGCCGAGATCCATCTCCTCGAGGCGCTTGATCTCGTCGCGGAGCCGCGCCGCTTCCTCGAATTCGAGGTCGGCCGCGGCCTGCTGCATCCGCTTCTCGAAATCGGCGATGACCGTCTTGAGGTTCGCGCCGGCGTAATGCGACGCCGCGTCGGGCCCGGTGCCGATCGTCACGTGATCCTGCTCATAGACGCTTTGCAGGATGTCGGAGATGGCGCGCTTGACGCTTTCCGGGGTGATGCCGTGCGCGGCGTTGTAGGCCTGCTGCTTTTCCCGGCGGCGGTTGGTTTCCTCGATCGCCGCCTTCATGCTGTCGGTCATCCGGTCGGCATAGAGGATGGCGCGGCCCTCGAGGTTGCGCGCGGCGCGGCCGATCGTTTGGATCAAGGCCGTCCGCGAGCGCAAATACCCTTCCTTGTCGGCGTCCAGAATGGCCACCAGCGCGCATTCCGGGATGTCGAGGCCCTCGCGCAGCAGATTGATCCCGACCAGCACGTCGAAGACGCCGAGGCGCAGGTCGCGGATGATCTCGATGCGTTCGAGGGTATCCACGTCGGAGTGCATGTAGCGCACGCGGATGCCGTTCTCGTGGAAATACTCGGTCAGCGCCTCGGCCATGCGCTTGGTCAGCGTCGTCACCAACACGCGCTGGCCCAGCTTGGCGCAGTCGCGGCATTCGGCCATCAAATCGTCCACCTGGCTCTCGACCGGCCGGATGATCGGCACCGGATCGACCAGCCCGGTCGGCCGCACCACCTGCTCGACGAAGACGCCCTGCGTCTTGTTGAGCTCCCACGGCCCCGGCGTCGCCGAGACGCAGACGGTCTGGCCGCGCATCGCGTCCCACTCCTCGAATTTGAGCGGCCGGTTGTCGATGCAGGAGGGCAGGCGGAAGCCGTATTCGGACAGGGTGAATTTCCGCGCGTAGTCGCCTTTGTACATGCCGCCGAGCTGCGGGATGGTGACGTGGCCTTCGTCGGTGAAGACCAGCGTGTCCGCGGGCAGGTATTCGAACAGCGTCGGCGGCGGCTCGCCCGGCGCCCGGCCCGTGAGATACCGGGAGTAATTCTCGATGCCGGCGCAGCTGCCGGTCGCCTGCATCATCTCGACGTCGAAGGTGGTGCGCTGTTCGAGGCGCTCGGCCTCCAGGAGCTTGCCCTGGCCGCGGAATTCCTCGAGCCGCAGCTTGAGGTCGCGCTTGATCTGCGCGATCGCCTGATAAAGTGTCGGCTTCGGCGTGACGTAGTGGCTGTTGGGATAGACCTTGATCGATTCGATCGCCGCGGTCTTCTCGCCGGTCAGCGGGTCGAATTCATGGATGGATTCGAGCTCGTCGCCGAACAGCGACAGCCGCCAGGCGCGGTCCTCGTAATGGGCCGGAAAGATCTCGACCGAGTCGCCGCGCACGCGAAAGGTGCCGCGCGCGAAATTGACGTCGTTGCGCCGGTATTGCAGCTCGACCAGCTTGGCGAGCAAATCGTGGCGCGAAAAGCGCTCGCCGGCGGCGAGCGTGAAGGTCATTCCGGAATAGGTCTCGACCGAGCCGATGCCGTAGATGCACGACACCGAGGCGACGATGATCGTGTCGCGGCGCTCGAGGATCGCGCGCGTGGCGGAATGGCGCATGCGGTCGATCTGCTCGTTGATCGAGGATTCTTTCTCGATGAACGTATCGGTGCGCGGCACATAGGCTTCGGGCTGGTAGTAGTCGTAATAGGAAACGAAATACTCGACCGCATTCTCCGGAAAGAAGCTCTTCATCTCGCCGTAGAGCTGCGCCGCCAGCGTCTTGTTCGGCGCCAGGATGATCGCCGGGCGCTGCATCTGCTCGATGACATGCGCCATGGTGAAGGTCTTGCCCGAGCCGGTGACGCCGAGCAACACCTGCTCGCGGTCGCCGTTGCGCACGCCCTTGACGAGCGCCTCGATCGCCTGCGGCTGGTCGCCGGCGGGCTGGAATTCGGAATGGATGCGGAAGCGGCGGCCCTGATCGACGAGCGGCCGTTCGGCGGTCAAAAGCGGCGCGGGCATGATCCCTAAGATAGGGGCTCCGCGCCGGTTCTGCTAGGCGGGGCGGCGAAATCCCACCGCCGGCCAGCCGAGGCGGCTGAGCCCGGCCTGGACGACCGCCAAGCCCGCGAGCCACGCCGCGTCGAGCAGCGCCAGATCGCCGACCACGCCGGGCGCGAATGTCGCCAGCTCGCCGGTGGCGATGCCGAGCGCCAGCAGGAGTGATTCATAGGCGGCAAAGGCGGCGGCGAAGGCGACCGCCAGCCGCGCCCAACGGGGCGCCGCCGCCATGCGGGCGACGACCAGGGATGCCATGGCGGCGGCGAGCAGTGCCGCGACGCCGATGGCGGCGCCCCACAGCGCCGCGTGGCCGTCGAACGGATAGCCCAACAGCGCATAGCCGACCGCCTGGTTGGCGGCCCAGACGAGCGCCATGGTGCCGAGGGCGGCACGCGGCCGCTGGGTCTCTGCCGCGATCACCGCGAAGGCGGCAAAGGGCGTGATGCAGGCGAAGGCCAGGCTGCCGCCGATGGCGGCGACGGCCAGCAGCGCCGCCCAGAGGATTTCACCGGCCGGCAGATGGCCGCTACCGGAAGCCGCTTTAACATTCATGTGCATGTCCTTTGCGATTGGCGGAAGCTTAATCGAGCGGCGGGTTTTCATCAATTCGCCTCCGGCCCGCCCCAGGAGACCCTGATGCCGGCGAAGACGCCCAGGCCGGGTTGCAGGAAGCCGATCGGCTCCTGGTAGCGCCGGTCGAGCAGGTTATTGACCCGGCCGAAGAAGGTGGTGTTCGCGGTTGCCCGGTATTCGGCGGCGAGATTGACCAGCGTATAGGGCGATGAATTCGCCGTGAAAATCGTCGCGTTGTCGCGCGTCGCGTCGAACCAGGAGCTGACGTAGAGGATCTCGCCGGTCAGCGTCAGGGGCGCCAGCGGCGTCCAACTCGCATCGAGGCTCACCTTGTTCTTCGGGCGGCGCAGCAATTCCGAGCCGGTGTTGTCGTTCCGCGCGACGGTATAGGTGTAATCGGCGCGCAGATCGACGGTCGGCAACGGCTGGACCGCGATGAAGGTCTCCACGCCGTAGGTCGTCGCCTGGTTGACGTTGATGTTGGCAAAGGGAAAAACCGGCGCGAAGGAGATCAGATCCTTGATGCGATTGTGGAAATACGTGGCGCCGAAGGAAAGCCGCTTGTCGAGCAGCGATTGCGCGAACCCCGCGTCGTAACCGCGGCTGGTCTCGGGCTGGAGCATCGGGTTGGCGGAGGGCACGGCGTAGAGCTGTGTCAGGGACGGTGCCTTGAAGCCGGTGCCGTAGCTCGCCTTGATCTGGGTGTCGATCATCGGCACGAAATAGGAGGACGCAAGCCGCCAGGTCGTCGTCTTGCCGAAGCTGCTGTTGTCGTCCTCGCGCACCGAAGCGGTGCCGTAGAGCCGGGGGAGGATGACCGTGTGCAGCTCGGCGAATCCCGACCGGTTCCGGACCTCCGGGGTTATACCCAGATTGGCGAGTCGGTCGGTCTGGTCCTCGAGTCCCAGGGCGATGGTGCGCTCGTTGCCGAGATGCGCGGTGCCCTGCCAGTTGAACTTGGTGCGGTCGCCCGAAAGGGTCGACGGCAAATTGGCCGGATCGGTGTCGGTGGTGCTGCGATTGTAATGCGTGTAGGCGACGCCGATCTTGTTTTCCAGATTGCCGTCGAACGACAAGAGCTTGGCTTCGCCGCGGGTGAGGAAGGCGTGGTCCTGGGTCGGCGACTGGGTGGCTTCGGGAACGCCGGTGAAGGGCGCCACCGAGAAGGTGTCGCTGGTGGTGCGGTAGAGCGAATCGATATAGCGCCCGACGAGGTTGACGCTGAAATTATCGGTCAGGTCGACGCCGGCCTTGCCCGAGAAGGTCTTGTTGCTGCTGAAATCGTCGATGCGCGCCTGGCCCGGCGGCAGCAGGTTGGTCGGCGTCACCGGCAAATCGGCGGCGCGCAGATGGACGAAATTGAAATCGTAATTCGCGCGGCCCTGGCTGCCGCTGACGCCCGCCGCCTGGTTGAAGGTGGCGAAGGAGCCGCCCTCGACCATGCCGTTGAACGTCGCCGGGCCCTTGCCCTGCTTGGTGATGATGTTGACGACGCCGCCGATCGCGTCCGAGCCGTAGAGCCCGCTTTGCGGTCCGCGCAGGATTTCGACCCGCTCGATGTCCCAGGTCGGGATCTGGCTGAAATCGAAAGTGCCGCTGGGCGTGCTGGGGTCGCTGGCGTCGATGCCGTCGACCAGCACCTTGGTGTGGTTGGAATCGGTGCCGCGGATGAAGACCGAGGTCTGGCCGCCCGGTCCGCCGGCCTGCACCACGTTGAGCCCCGGCACGTCCTTGAGCGCGTCGGGCAGCGCGCGTTGCTGCCTTTTCTCCATGTCGTCGGCCGTAATCACCGAAATCGAATTGCCGATCTCGTCCACCGGCGTCGGGAAAAGGGTCGGACTCACCACGATGGGCTGCATGGTGCCGAAGGCGGAATTGTCCTGCGCCCAAGCAGGGTTGGCGCAGAGCAGGAAAACGATCAAAGCGGCGCAAAGCCGTTGGGCGGAGACTGGGTTCTGGGACATGGCTCACTCGCGGTGTCGTGGGACGTCACCGCGAACTGAAGCCCCGCCGGCGTGACAGGCCGAAGCCCACCCATGCCGGCTGATCTTCCATCGGTGCACCCCGCCCGACGCGCTCGCACGTGACCACGGCCGGTGGCAGGTCTCCTGGCTCGCGGGTCGGTGCTTGGACCGGCCTTCCCAGGGCTTTCGCCCCAGTGGCCTCTCTTGGTCCGCGCTCGCCGCTTACAGTTGCGGGGGCAGCCGCGGAATTGCCCGTCTCGCGACGGGCTCACCGCATTCCCTTTTGATCCCCAAATCGGGAACCACCATCGGCGAGCCTGACGGATGGAGGGGCGCGAAGTCAAGAAGCTGTCTGTGACGCGCCATTGCGCGGTGCAGCATGGCGCGTTATTTTGCTGGCCTGTTCGCCACTTTTGCCGAATCGAATCCCATGTCCTTCATCGCCGAACGCCTGTCCCGGATAAAGCCGTCGCCGACCATCGCCGTCACCAGCCGTGCGCGCGAGTTGAAGGCGGCGGGGCGCGACGTCATCGGACTCGGCGCCGGCGAGCCCGATTTCGACACGCCTCAGAACATCAAGGACGCGGCCAAGCGCGCGATCGATTCGGGCGAAACCAAATACACCGCGGTCGACGGCACGCCGGCCTTGAAGAAGGCGATCAGCGCCAAGTTCAAGCGCGAGAACGGGCTCGACTATGCGCCCGAGCAGATCAGCGTCGGCACCGGCGGCAAGCAGGTGCTGTTCAACGCGCTGCTGGCGACGCTCAACCCCGGCGACGAGGTGATCGTGCCGGCGCCCTATTGGGTGTCCTATCCGGACATCGTGGCGCTGTGCGAGGCCACGCCGGTCGCCGTCGTCGGCCCCGAGAACAACGGCTTCAAGCTGCGCCCCGAGGACCTCGAGGCGGCGATCACGCCCAAAACCAAATGGCTGATCATGAATTCGCCGTCGAATCCGTCGGGCGCCGCCTACAGCGCCAAGGAGCTGAAGGGCCTGACCGACGTGCTGATGAAGCACCCCCATGTCTGGGTGCTGACCGACGACATGTACGAGCATCTGGTCTATGGCGATTTCAAATTCGCCACGATGGCCCAGGTCGAGCCGCGCCTCTATCCGCGCACGCTGACGCTGAACGGCGTCAGCAAGACCTACTGCATGACCGGCTGGCGCATCGGCTATGCCGGCGGTCCCAAGGCGCTGATCGCGGCGATGGCGGCGCTGCAATCGCAATCGACCACCAATCCGAGCTCGATCAGCCAGGCGGCGGCGGTCGAGGCGCTGAGCGGCCCGCAGGATTTCATCGCCCGCAACAACAAGGTGTTCAAGGAGCGCCGCGATTTGGTGGTCGAGGGCCTCAACCGCTGCGCGGGATTGCGCTGCCCGGTGCCGGAAGGCGCGTTCTACGTCTATCCGTCCTGCGCCGGCACCATCGGCAAGAAGACGCCGCAGGGCAAGCCGATCCGCACCGACACCGACTTCGCCGAATATCTGCTCGAGGCGGAAGGCGTCGCCGTCGTCCAGGGCGAGGCCTTCGGTCTGTCGCCCTATTTCCGCATCTCCTACGCGACCTCGACCGAGGCCCTGAAAGAGGCCTGCACGCGCATCGCGCGCGCCTGCGCCGCGCTGAAATAGCGCCGCGCCGCCGCGCGGGGCCGCGGCAGAGCGCGCGAATCAGAATCCATTTGCCTCGCCACCCGGGCGGCGCGACCATTATCGCTGGAGCGAGCGTCGCCATCGGGCGAGGCCATCTCTCGGCCTCGTGACGGGTTAGCCCGGGCCGAAAGGCGCCGCCGACCAGCCAGGAGGCGCGCATGGGCGAAAGAGCAGGCGGGCCGCGTGTCGCGGCCCTCATCGGTCCCTATCTCTCCGGCACCTTCACCCATCGCTTCGACCGGTTGCAGGAGCTTACCGGCAAGCTCGCCGAGAAGGTGCTGGCGGCGCGGACCGGCGAGGCGGCGCAGTAATTTCGTCGCGCGTCGCTCGCAGGGGCGTGACTTGCCGTGAGGGCGGCGACGCGCCTAGGCTGAGCCGGTCCGAGTAGTGGAGAGTTCGATGCTGATCAAAAGGAAACGCGGCTGGGAGATTCCCGAGCGCGAGGCAACGCCCGAATCGGTGTTCCTCAACCGGCGCGAGCTGGTGAAGGCGATGGGCTTCGGCGCGCTCGCCGCGGTCACCGCCGGGGAATGGGCGCCGCCGGCCTGGGCCGCGGCCGAGGCCGAGGCCGATCCTTCCGCGGGACTCTATCCGGCGAAGCGCAATCCGAAATACAAGCTCGACCGCGCGATTACGCCCGAGAAGCTGTCGACCAACTACAATAATTTCTACGAATACAGCACCGACAAGGAACTGGCCGACAGCGCGCAGCAGCTCCCGGTGCGGCCGTGGACCGTGACCATCGACGGCATGGTCGAGAAGCCGATGACCATCGCGATCGACGATCTGTTGAAGAAGATGCTCTTGGAGGAGCGCCTTTATCGGCACCGCTGCGTCGAGGCGTGGTCGATGGCCGTGCCCTGGACGGGCTTTCCGCTGAAGAGTCTGGTCGACATGGCGAAGCCGGCGAGCGGCGCGACATATCTGCAGATGCAGACTTTCATGAATCCCAAGGTCGCGCCCGGCCAGCGGCAGTTCACCTACCCGTGGCCCTATACCGAAGGGCTGACCATGGCGGAGGCCAACAACGAGCTCGCCTTCCTGGTGACCGGCATGTACGGCAAGCCGGCGCCGAAGCAGGACGGCGCGCCGCTGCGCCTCGCCGTGCCGTGGAAATACGGCTTCAAGTCGGTCAAGTCGATTGTCAAATTCACCTTCACCGACAAGCGGCCGATGACCTTCTGGGAAGCGCTGCAATCGAACGAGTACGGCTTCTGGGCCAACGTCAATCCGGCGGTGTCGCATCCGCGCTGGAGTCAGGCGAGCGAACGCGTGCTGGGCGAGGGTCGCGTGCCGACGCAGATCTGGAACGGCTACGGCGAATACGTCGCGTCTCTCTATGACGGGCTGAAGAGCGAGCGGCTGTTCGTCTGAGGATGCGGCGGCGCGTTCTGCGCCGGCGCGCTTAGATGATGTTGAACAGATAGAGCAGAATCATAACCGGCACTGGAATTCGCAGTAGCCAGAGGAAGAGGGAAATCACCTGAGGCCTCCGTTGGTTTCTGTGCGGGACGGCGATACCGCCGGCCCCGCTTCTTGGCGTCTTGGGTTGAAGATTCCTTCGGCGCTGACGCGATTCTCGCTGTGGGATCCCCGATTCGTTGTTTTTGTGGGCGCCGGGCCGAGGCGCGGCGCGTCGATCGACACGAGTCGCAAGCTAAAGCATTGATTTAACTCGATATACCTCTTGTGTCTCTTTAAGCTAACGATACAAGCCCTTGTAAAAGCTGAAATTCTTGTAATCCATGAAATCCCGTCCCTATACTTTGGCGACTTTCTCTTTTGAGGAGCCACGCCATGCGTCGTATTTCGATTTTGGTGGTTGCGGGTGGAATGTTGCTGGCCGGTTGCGGCTCGAGTCCGACCGATCGCGCGATGACAGGCGGCGCCATGGGCGCCGGCGTCGGCGCGCTCGCCGGGCTTGCGGTCGGCATGCCGATCACCGGCGCGATCTTCGGCGGCGCGCTCGGCGCAACCGCCGGCGCGCTGAGCGACCCGTCGCAGATCTATCTCGGCAAGCCGGTCTGGCGTTAGCCGGATCGTTCCAGCCGTCATCGTTGCCTCACGCCGCGGCGGCGAGCGCGTCGAACGCGTTCGCCGCCTCGTCCAATTTTCCATAGGCGAAACGGAAACAGCCGCAGGATTCGAACAGCGAAGCGAGCCGCTCGAAGCCGGCCGCGCCGTGCAGGCTGTAATTCATCGCATGATGGCCCATCTCGACCAGCCCGGCCGCTTTTGAGAATGGCGTGAAAATCGCTGGCGCATCGGCGCGCCATTGCGGAAACACGATCCAAGCGGGCGATGCGGCCTCGTCGACCCGCGCTAGGCTTTCATCCGGCGCGCGCATCAACGCCACCGTGCCCTTGACCGTGTCGCGCACCTTCGCGCTGAACAAGGCGCCGGGCGCGAAGGCCTGAATGATATCGATCGAAGCGTTCTTGAGATTGACCGGGCGGGCGAGCGGCACGACACGGCCGTCGTCGCGGCGGATCAGGGCGAGCTCGTCCGACAGCAGCCGCCAGCCGCGATGCACCAAGCCGGCGGTCAGCGTGCTTTTGCCCGAGCCGGGCGCGCCCGGCAGGATGGCGACGCGGCCGTTCTTCTCGATCGCGGCGGCATGGACGATCAGATATTGATGCGCCATGCCGGCGATCGCGTAGTTGAGGCCCCATTCGACCAGCGGCAGCGCCTGATCGGCCGGCAGCGGCGTGAAATTCTCGTGACCGTCGATGAGGAAGCGGGCCTGGCGCCGGAAGAACCGCCGCGCCCCCTTGCCCGGCAGCAGCGAGACGTGGAAGTCGGCGAAATCCGCCTGACGCGCGATGAAATGCGCCGGGTAGAGGCGCAGCAAGGCCTCGACCACGCCGGTGAAGGCGGTGGTCAGCGCGGCCGTGAAGGGACCAAGCCGCAGGAAGGTGGTTTCCGCGCGCATCTAGGCCACCGCCTCGACGATCTGCAGGCGCTGGAGCAACGCCAGGGTTCGGGTAATGGTTTCGCCGACCGCGCCGCCGGCGCGCAGCTCGACGGAATCCTCGGCATCGCGCGCGAGCGATCGGCAGCTCGCGGGGGCGATGCACAGCCGCCCGAAAACCCAGGCGGCGAAATCCGCGAAATGGTGCGTATCGCCGGTGCGGCCGTTATAGGCGACGGCTTCGCCGTCCCACAGCCGCCAGCGGACTTCGTCCGACACGCGCCAGATTTCCGCCGCTGCGTTGCGCTCGAGGCGGATCACGGCGCTCACGAATTGATGTTGTAGGGCGAGACTTGCGCCGCGGCGCTGTCGAGCTGCGCCTGCGCCAGCGACCGGCTCGGCGGCTGCGCCGCCCAGACCGGCACCACCAGGCCCTTAACCTCGGCGGTGGTCTTCGGATAGTTGCCCGGCGAGAAGCAGGCGGCGTTGAGAATGCCGGCGGCGATATGCGCGCCGAATTGCGCCGCGTTGAGGGCCGTATCCTGGCCGTTGAACTTGCAGCTCACGGTAAGGCCGCCTTCGAGCGCCGCCAGCAGCGATTGGCTGCCGCAGGTCCAGATGTTGTTGACCGGCTGCGAGCCGCAGGCGGAGACGAAGCGCATCGACGGGCTGCAGCCGGTGCGCGACCAGAGCTGGTTGGTGCCGGCCAGATGCACCCAGGTCTGTGGCGTCAATCCGCAATTCATGTCCTTCGGGAGGGGGTGCGACAAATTTCCCGAGAGCGCGTTGGACACCGAGCACTGACCGCCCATGGCGAGGGCCGGCTTGCTGGCGAGCGTGACGGCGATCGGAATGCCGCCCAGGATCAGCCGGCGGCCCGGCGATTTGAGCTTATCGCGCGGCGCGCCTTGGCGGTGCGCCCGGTCCGGGTTGTCGCGCTGATCGTTCATCGGTTCCTCGTCCGGTCCGCCGCAAGAAGCGGCGCGGACGAGGCAAGTAGATGCGAAAACTCATAAAGGACCGTAAAGCAAGATTTGCATTTCGTAAGAATTGGACCAATCAAGGAAGACGTGATTAAAGGGCTTTAAGCATGCCCGCGACCGTATCGGCGAGGCCTTATCGGCTAGGCCGGTCCGACCAGGGCGGCGGCGCGGCGGGCCCGCCGCCGCTTCAGCGGATCGAAGATCACAATATTGTCGCCGAGCGCGCGCAGGCGGATCGTCTCGTAAACCGGAGCCCGGACCGCGGCCGTGGCGACGACCGGCGGCGCGAGCGCAACGGGCTCGTTCGCCGGTGGCTTCCGGCGCGGGCCGCGCTCAAGCTGCAGGCGGTAGCGGTAATCGGGATAGAAATCCTCGGCCTGGCGTACCCATTGCACGATGGCGAAGAGACCGAGGCAAGCGGCCAGCAGGCCGATTCCCCCCAAGCCGAAGGCCAGCGGCTGCGCGGCCTGCGACAGCGCCAGGAACGTGCCGGCACCGCTTGCCAACAAGGCGATGGCGGAAACCATCATGGCGAGGAAGACCGGCACGCGATCGCTCATTGTTCCCCTCGGCAGCGCCGGATTAATCTTGGTTAACGAGATTAACGGCGGACGATTTTGCTGTCGAGAGTCGGTGGTTTTCCGGTACGGCAAATCCGCCGACAGGGCAGCGCACGCTGTCAGCCGCGCTTTACGAAAGCGGGCGTTCAGCCGCCGTTCTTGCCTTCGGCGACCTTGTGCAGCAGGAAATCGCGGAACACCGCGATGCGCTTGGAGCTGCGCAGCTCCTCCGGGTAGACGAAATAGGCGGCGCTTTCCGCCGCCGGCACTTCGGGCAGCACGCGCACCAGGTTCTGCGTCTCGACGGTCATGAAATCCGGCACCGCCGCAATGCCGAGGCCGCTCTGCACCGCTTGGCAAATGGCATAAAGATTGTTCACGGAAAGGATGGGGCGCCGCTCAAAGCCCGGCCGCGCGCCGGCCTCGACCAGCCAGTTGACGTTGCGTCCGGGGGCTCGCATTTCGGCGCCGTAGACGATGAGGCGGTGCTTGTCCAAATCCTCGGGCTTCTGCGGCGTGCCGTGTTTCTTCAGATAGTCGCGCGAAGCATAGGCGAGATAGCGCACCGTCATCAAATGACGCTGCACCAGATCGGGTTGACGCGGCGGCGACATGCGGATGGCGATGTCGGCCTCGCGCATCGACAGGTCGAGCTCGCTGTCGTCCAGGATCAGGCTCACCTGAATCTCGGGATGGAGGTCGAGGAATTCGCGGATGCGCGGCGTCAGCCACGCCGAGCCGAAGGCGACCGTGCTGGTGACCTTGAGCGGCCCCTTGGGGCGGTCCTTCGATTCGGTCAGCATCGCCTCGGTCATCGCCAGCTTGGCGAAGACCTCGCGCGCCGTGCGGTAGAGCAGATCGCCCTGCTCGGTCAGGATCAGGCCGCGCGCATGCCGGTGAAACAGCGGCACGGAAAGGCTGTCCTCGAGCGCGCTGATCTGCCGGCTGACCGCCGATTGGCTCAAATTCAGCGCCTCGCCGGCATGGGTGAAGCTGCCCGCCTCGGCGACGGCGTGAAAGACGCGTAGCTTGTCCCAATCCATCGCGCTATTCGGCGGCGCGGAGCGCCGTCGCTTCCTCTGCGGCGAGGAATTTCTCGGCCTCGAGCGCCGCCATGCAGCCCATGCCGGCCGCCGTCACCGCCTGGCGGAAGATCTTGTCCTTCACGTCGCCGGCGGCATAGACCCCGGGGATGTCGGTCGCCGTGGAATCCGGCTTGGTGACGAGGTAGCCGTCGCGGTCGAGAGCGATCTGGCCCTTGAAGATCTGCGTCACCGGCGTATGGCCGATGGCGACGAACACGCCGTCGCATTTGAGCTCGCTCGGCTCGCCGCTCTTGGCATGCTTGAGGCGCACGCCGGTGACGTGCGGCGGCGTGCCGGCGCCGAGAATCTCGTCGACAATGTTGTCCCAGATAACCTGGATCTTGGGATGCTTGAAGAGCCGTTCTTGGAGAATTTTCTCGGCGCGCAAATGGTCGCGGCGGTGGATGAGCGTCACCTTGTTGGCGTGATGCGTGAGGTAGAGCGCTTCCTCGACCGCGCTGTTGCCGCCGCCGATCACGGCGACCTCCTTGCCGCGGAAGAAGAACCCGTCGCAGGTGGCGCAGGCCGAAACGCCGAAGCCGCGCAGCAGCGCCTCGCTCGGGATCCCGAGCCAGCGCGCCTCGGCGCCGGTGCAGATCGCGATGGTGTCGGCGATGTATTCGTCGCCGGAATCGCCGACGCAATGGAACGGCCGCTGGGACAGATCGGCCTTGACGATGATGTCGTGGATCAGCGTGGTGCCGACATGCGCCGCCTGCTCGTGCATCTGCTCCATCAGCCAGGGGCCCTGGATGGCCTTGGCGAAGCCGGGATAGTTCTCGACATCGGTGGTGATGGTGAGCTGGCCGCCGGGCGAAAGTCCCTGCACCAGGATCGGCTTCAGATTGGCGCGCGCGGCATAGATCGCGGCGGTATAGCCCGCCGGCCCGGCGCCGATGATGAGGAATTTGGTGTGGTGGCGTTCGCTCATGCGATCGTCTCGATTGTCTAGAAGCCGAACATGTGGTCGAGGCTGAAGGCGCCGTCGCGACGCAACAGGCCATGATAGCCGAAAAGCCGGCAGGTCTGGTCGCGCACGACGACATAAGGCTGCTCGCCGGCGCGCGCCCGGGTCTTCTCGTCGAACACCTCGTGATAGCGGAAGAAGCGCGAGCCGGAGCAGGCGATGCCGATTCGCTCGCGGGCGATCTCCGCACCGGCGCGGTCGTGCAGGATGAGATCGGTCTGGCTCTTGGCGTGCCACGGCGTCGAGGCCGGAAAGATCAGGTGACAGATGGTGTCGCTCGGCGCGAGCCCCAGTCGCAGGAACAGCCGGGTCGACAGGCCGGGCGGCCTGCCGGCATAGGATTGCGGCTCGTCCTTGTAGGTGAGCACGGTGTTGAAGACATGCGCGCCGAAGCTGGTCTCGGCGGCGTGGCCGTTGCCGCGGTCCTCGTAGCGGAAGAGCCCGTGCAGCCAGCCATCGGCCTCGCCGCCCTGGCCGAAATCGTAGACCATTTCGAGATGGCCGTAATCGCCGGGCAGCTTGGCGCCGTTGAGCACCGCATCAACATCGAGCGCCACCGAATCCCGCCGCTGGAGGCAGCCGAAGGCATGACGCGCCGCCTCGCGGCCGTCGCGGTCGTAGACCACCAGCGCGACCGGCAGATTCCGCTGCGCCGTCGACATCGGCGTCGGCAAGGCGACCGAGCGCCAAATCGCGCGCGGCAGGATCGGCGCCGGCAGCAGATAGCCCTTGCCGAGCAGGTTGCCGAGCTCGGCGAGCTTCGGATCGTGCCTGAGATCGCCGCGCTCGACATTGACGTGGGCGATGCGGGTACGCCCCCGTGCCGTGATCTCGTAGCGCGGACGCACGAAATACTTGCCGGCCTGCACCTCGATCTGCTGCGGCCAGCGCGCCGCCGGCAAGAGCTCCGCCACGTCCAGCGCCCGGCTGGCGAAGGGCGCGATTTCCTCGCGCAGGTGATGGATCGACGAATCGCCCATCAGATTGAGCCCGACGGAACCCGCCGGAATGGCGCAGGGCATCGAGTTCTGCACCCAGAGCGTGACCTTCTCGTCCGCCGCCGGCGCCGGCAGCCCGGCATAGAGGGCGGCGGGCCATGAATTGGCGTCATGCGTGCAGGACAGGCTCGGCTCGGTGCCCGCGTCGCCATAGACGTCGAGCGCGTATTTGACGGCGTCGTGCCCGGCGGCGCCGATGGCGTGAACGAAAAGCTGACCGGTGAATTCGCCGAGCTTGAATCGCTGCCGCACTTCGCGGCTGTCGATCGACACCACGCCCAGGCCCAGCGGCAATTCCTGCCTCCACTCGGCCAGGGTTTCGCCGCGTGCGCCGAACAGCCGGAGCCACAGCGCGACATCCTTGGCGCCGTAGCCCGACCAGTAATTCGCCGTGACGAGCCGCGTGGAGAGATTCCGGGCGTCGCGGAAGAAGACGAAATTGGTCGCGAAGTTGAGCGGATCGAGGTAGCGGCGGCGGTTGGTGACAAGCTCTTCGGGCAGCCGCATCGCGTCGAGCGTCACGATCTCGGCGCTGGGCGGCAGCAAATGGCGAATCTGCGCGACCGCGCGCTCGGCATCGAAGCATGCGGCGAACACCAAGTCGGCGCCCGATTCCCTGAGCGCCGTCACCGGCTGCGCCGCCTGGCCCAGCCCCATGCCGCCGATCGCCGCGACGTCCTGCACGAAGATTCCGCCGAGCTTGATGCGCGCCAGATCATAAAGCTGCGCCAGCGCCGCCAACGAGCCCTCCGGGTCGTAGAGCGCCACGCGCTTCGCCCGGGCCAGCCGGTCGAACAGGATTCGCGCCTTCTCGGCCGCCAGCGGATGCGTCACCGCCTTGAAAAAGGCGTTGCCGCCCCGCAGATTGCTGAAGGTTTCGATGTCGAGTTGCATGAAGCGGCCCCGCCCTTGACTTAGCAAGGGGTGGGGCCGAATGCCACCCCAAACCGAGTAAGGGCATGGGTGAAGAGGCCGGAAATCCGGGCTAGTGTGCCGCGCAATGACGATGGCAGCCACCACCGGCGGGGCGACGGACGACGAACGCATTTGGCGCCGCGCCGTCAATTGGCTGATGGCCCTGACGCTGCTGCGCATCGGCTGGCTCGCCCTCGGCACCACCGATCTCTATCCCGACGAGGCGCAATATTGGCTCTGGTCGCTGCATCCGGCCTTCGGCTACTACTCGAAGCCGCCGCTGCTCGCCTGGCTCATCGCGCTGACGACTCGACTCCTCGACCAGACCGAGCCGGCGATCCGCATGTCGGCGCCGCTGCTGCATTTCGCCGCCGCGCTCTTCGTCTATCAGATCGCGCGGCGGCTCTTCGATGCGCGCACGGCGTTCTGGTCGGCCATCGCCTATGCGACGCTGCCCGGCGTTTTCGTCTCGGCGGCGATCATCTCGACCGACGCGCCGCTGATGCTGGCGTGGGCGGCCGCGCTCTATGCGTTCATCCGCGCGCGCGAGCCCGGCGGTGGGCGCTGGTGGTGGGCGGTCGGCGCCGCCGCCGGCGCCGGCCTGCTGGCGAAATACGCCATGGCCTATTGGCTGATCTCGGCGCTGCTGTTCCTGCTCGCTTGCCGCGACGAGCGTCGTCACCTCAAGCGCTACGCGTTGGCGACCGGCGTGGCGCTGCTGATCTACGCGCCGAACTTTTTCTGGAACCTGCGGCACGGTTTCGTCAGCTACCGTCATACCGAGGAAAACGCCGTCTCGCACGGCGCCTTCATCAATCCGGGCAATTTCCTCGAATTCTTCTTCTCGCAGTTCGGCGTCTTCGGGCCGCTGTTCTTTGCCGCGCTGCTGCTGATCGGCATCCGCGCCCGGCGGAATCTGGCGGAGCGGAACGCGGCGCTGCTCGGCCTCTTCGCCTACCCGACCCTGCTGATGATGCTCGTGGTCAGCTTCATTTCGCATGCCCAGCCGAACTGGTCGGCGCCGGCCTATGTTTCCGCGGTCGTCCTGGTGGTGGCCTGGCTCCGGCAGCACGGCTGGCAGAAGATCGTCACGATCTCGGTGGCGCTGCATGTCGCGGTCGCGGTGCTGGCGGCTGAGGCGCGGCCGATGGCGCAGGCCATCGGCTACGATCTTCCCGGCAAATACGATCCGCTGCATCGGCTGCGCGGCTGGCGCACGCTCGGCACCGCCGTCAGCCAATTGCTGGCGCAGCATCCCGGCGCCAAATTGCTCGCCGACGACCGCGAGGACATGGCGGTCCTCGTCTACTACGTGAAGCCGCATCCCTTCGACGCGCTGAAATGGAACGGCGAGAGCGGCCGGATCAACGACCAATTCGATCTCGAGGCCGATCCGGCGCGCGATGTCGGCGGCGATTTCCTCCTGGTGACGCACCATCCGGAGAACACGCAGCGCATCCTCGACCGCTTCGCCGGAGCCGGGCCGATCGATCATGTGATCGTGCCGCTGGGCGGCGGCGAGGCGCGGAATTACACCGTGCGCCTGCTCACCGGCTTCAAGGGCTATCGCTGAGCCGGATGCCGCCGCTGCGGAGCGCCGCCCAGAGCGCCCAGGCCGTCACCGCGCCGATATAGAGGCCGGCCAGCACGTCGCTCATGTAATGCGCGCCGATGATGACGCGGCTGGCGGCGATCAGCGCCGCCGCGAGCAGCCACGCCGGCATGCCCCGCGGATAGAGCAGCGTCAGCGCCACGGCCAGCGCCGCCGCGGTGATCGAATGGCCCGACGGAAAGGACCAGTAATCGGCGCGCGGCCCGAACCCGGTGAAGCCGTAGACCTGCTCGGAGAACAAAAGCTTCGGCCGGGCGCGGCCGATCACCGGCTTGATCAGGTCGCCGATCAGGCCGGAGATCGCGAGCGCGAGCAGGAAATAGGTCGCGCGCCAGGCGTACAGCATGCGCCGCGCGCGCTCGGCGCCGTCGCTTTTCAGCGCCGCCAGACGCCAGCCGATCGCGATCAGCGCGGCAACCGCCAGATAGGCGGTCGAGACTCCGAAGCGCGTAATGGTGCGGAACAGCGCCTGCACCGCCGGGTCGCCGTCGTGGAAGAGGCGCGCCAGCGGTTGGTCGAGGAAGGCGAGCGAGAAGGCAATGGCGGCAGCCGTCGCCGCGGTCAGCGCGCCCAGACGCTTCAGCGTCGCCGGCGGCCGCCGCACTGCAATGGCGAGCGCTCCGAGCCCGTCCCAGGCGACGATGGCGCGGTAGAGCGCCCAGCTCACGGCGACGACCAGGAATCCCGAGGCGATCACGTCCGAGAGAAAATGGCCGCCTTGCGCGATGCGCATTGCGCCCAGCGCCGCGCCGGCGGCGATGCCGCCCGCCGCCATCCAGCGCCGGGCCTTGGCGCTCGATAGCAGGAAGGCGAAGGAGACCAGAAAAAACCCCACCGCCGGGTCGCCGGCCGGGAAGGAGCAGTTGCGCGCGCATTGATCGGCCGGCGCGAAGGCCGGCGTCGGACGCTTGTCGCCGCCGAATTCGGCGAGCTGCGCCGGCCGCGCGCGGCCCCAATGATCCTTGAAGACGGTGTTGACCACGAGGCCCGGGCCGAGGGCCAGGGCGAGCAGGAGGTACAAGCCGGCGCGCCGCCGCCCGGGCCGGAGGAGCAGCGCCGCGCTGCCCAGGATGAGCGCCGCGACGAGGAACGGCATGCCGCCATGGATCGCGTCGAGCAGCGTCGAATGGGAAAATCCGACGCCGGGTTGATAGAAGAATCCGCTGACCCAAAGATCGATGCCGGGGAAAAGAATGAAAGTCCCCATCACCGCGACGAAGGCGGCGAGAAAGATGCCGATCCGCGCGGTCACGGCGCGGCCTCGCTTCGCGCGGCGAAGCGGCGGCGGATCTCGGCGGCAGCGCGCGCCGTATCGTCGGGCGACGCGTAATGCCATTGCTCGATGCGGCCGGCGAAGGGCCGCGTCATGCCGCCGCTTTGCAATGCTTCGTGGAAGCGCGCGAACTTGGCCGAGCCGCCGTCGAGCGCGACGACATGCACCGGCTTGCCGGTGGCGGCCGCCTCGCTGACCATCGAAACCGAATCCGCCGTGACGACCACGGCATCGGCCAGCGCCAGCAGCCCGAAATAGGGATTGTCGCCGGCGCCGTCCCACAGATAGACGCGATTCTGCGGCAGCCTGGCGCGCAGCGTTGCGGCGACGCGTGCGCCGCTGCGGCGCGAGGTGGTGATGGCGAGGCCATGGCCTTGCGCGGCCAGCGCCGCGAGCTGATCCGCCAAGGTTTTCAGCCGCGCCTCGCTCAGGCGGTAGACCTTGTTGTCGCCGCCGATCAGCACCGCCGTTAGCGGGCGCGGCAGATGCGCGAGGTCTTTCGCGAAGCGCCGCGCGCCTTCCGCCAGTTTCGCCGGCGTCACGCGATGCACCGCGCCGAGCGTCTCCCAGACATTGGCGCCATGCCCCGGATCGTGGCGCGGTGACACGATCAGGTCGATCTCGGCGCGGGCGAAGCGCGGATCCTGCACCTGCACCCAGAAAATCCGGCCGAAGCTGGCGCGCTTGGCGGCGCGCGAAGGCGCCACGCTGTTGCGGCCGCAGGCGATGAGCAAATCGGGCCAGGGCGGGGTCAGTCGATCACCGCCGGCGCCGAGTGCCGCCCGGGGCGCCAACCACAGCGCGGGGGTCAGGCGTGACCACGGCCAGCGCACGGCCAGCCGCTTTTCGACGATCGGCCAGCCGACCGCCTCGGCCAGCCCCAGGACCTGGTTGGCCATGCCGATCTTTCCGTCATGCACCGCCCAGGTGATGGGCTGCCGCGTGGCCATCCGATTCCGTGTTCCTGGTTTCCCCGCGCACGGCCAGGACGCTGGGCTCCGGGCCGGCTTGCAATATTATTACCCTATACTACGATGCCGTCGCCGGTCGCGCCAAAAACCGCGGTTTCGCCGCGCTGCCGGACCTAGCAACAGCCATACGGCCGATCGGGGACGCCATGCGGCGCATCAAGCTCGACAAGGTGGACCGCCAGATCCTGAGCGATCTGCAAGCCAATGGCCGCATGACCAATGTCGAGCTGGCCGCCCGCGCCGGCATCTCGGCGCCGCCCTGCCTGCGCCGCGTTCGCGCCCTGGAAGAGGCCGGCTTCATCCGCGGCTATCACGCCGAGATCAACCCCGAGGCGCTCGGTTTCGGCGTCACCGTCTTCGCCCAGGTCGGGCTGCAAAGCCAGGCCGAGCACGATCTCAAGGCCTTCGAGGCGCTGGCCGCGGCCTGGCCCGAGGTGCGCGAAATCCACATGCTCGCCGGCGAAACCGATTTCCTGGTGAAGATCGTGGCGGCCGATTGGGATTCCTATCAGCGCTTTCTCACCACGCGGCTGACGCCGGCGCCCAATGTCGCGCATGTGCGCTCGGCGCTGTCGATCCGCACCGCCAAATACCAGCCCGGCGTCCCGGTGGCGCTCGACGAGCCCGAGGAATAGGCGCGGATTTTTTTAGCGGAACTGGACCTTGACGATTTCGTACGAGCGCGCGCCGCCGCGCGGCGTGGTGACTTCGACGCTGTCGCCGATGTTCTTGCCGATCAGGGCGCGCGCCAGCGGTGAGGTCACCGACAGCCGGCCCTTGGCGATGTCGGCCTCGTCCTCGCCGACGATCTGATAGACCACCTTCTCGTCGGTCTCCTCGTCGGACAGCGTCACGCTGGCGCCGAACTTGATCACCTTGCCCGACAGCTTGGACACGTCGATGACCTCGGCGCGGGCGATCTTGTCCTCAAGCTCGAGCACGCGGCCCTCGATGAAGCCCTGGCGTTCGCGCGCGGCGATATATTCGGCGTTTTCCGAGATGTCGCCGTGGTCGCGCGCCTCGGCGATGGCGCGGATGATCGCCGGCCGGTCGGTGGATTTGAGCCGTTTCAGCTCTTCCTGGAGACGGCTATAGCCGTCCCCGGTCATCGGTAATTTTGCCATGGAATGAAGCTTACCAGTTTTAAGGTTGAATCAGCAAAGCGGCGGCTTTTCCAATTTTTTCCGTGGGTTGGGGGTCAGAACGGTCTCTCAAAGTAGGATTGCAGCGAGGCGACTTCAAGGCCGCCGCTTTTGAGCGCGGCGATCGCCTGGACCGACGCCCGCGCCCCCGCCACGGTCGTGTAATAGGGGGTGCCGTTGGCCAGCGCCGTTCGCCGCAGGGTAAAGGAATCGGCGATCTCGCGCGCCCCCTCCGTGGTGTTGAAGACCAATTGCACGTCGCCCGACAGCATGCGGTCGACGACATGCGGCCGGCCTTCCAGGACCTTGTTGACGATCTCGACGGGCAATCCCGCCTCGGCCAGCGCCGCACCCGTGCCGCGCGTCGCCATCAGCGCGAAGCCCATGGCGTGCAGCCGCCGGCACGGCTCGACCATCGCCGGCTTGTCGTGGTTGCGGACGGAGACGAAAACGGTTCCGGACAAGGGCAGCGCCACGCCGCTGCCGAGCTGCGACTTGGCGAAGGCGCGGCCGAAATCGGCGTCGAGGCCCATGACCTCGCCGGTCGATTTCATTTCCGGCCCGAGGATCAGGTCGACGCCGGGAAAGCGCGCAAAGGGGAAGACCGCTTCCTTGACCGCGACATGCGCGCGGCGCGCCGGGGATTTGAGATCGAAGTCGGCAAGCTTCTCGCCGGCCATGATCCGCGCCGCGATCTTGGCGATCGGCAGGCCGGTGGCCTTGGCGACAAAGGGCACGGTGCGCGAGGCACGCGGATTGACCTCGAGCACATAGACCCGGCCGTCCTGAATGGCGAATTGCACGTTCATCAGCCCGACGACCTTGAGCGCCAGCGCCAGGGCGGTCGTCTGCTGCTCGATCTCGCTGACGATCGCCGATGAGAGGGAGTAGGGCGGCAGCGAGCAGGCGCTGTCGCCCGAATGAATGCCCGCCTCTTCGATGTGCTCCATGATGCCGGCGATGAACACGCTCTTGCCGTCGGCCAGCGCGTCGACATCGACCTCGATCGCGTCCTGCAGATAGCGGTCGATCAGCACCGGGTTGCGGCCCGAGACCTTGACCGCCTGGGTCATGTAGCGCTTGAGGCCCGCGGCGTCGTGGACGATCTCCATCGCGCGGCCGCCCAGCACATAGGACGGCCGGATGACGACGGGATAGCCGATCCGCGCCGCGATCGCCTCGGCCTCGTCGGCGGATTTGGCGGTGCCGTTCTCGGCCTGCAGCAAGCCGAGCTTGTGCAGCAGCTTCTGGAAGCGCTGGCGGTCCTCGGCGAGATCGATGGCGTCGGGCGAGGTGCCGAGGATCGGGATCTTCGCCTGTTCCAGCGCCGCCGCGAGCTTCAGCGGCGTCTGGCCGCCGAGTTGGACGATGACGCCCTTGAGGGTGCCGTTGCGCTGTTCGACGCGCACGATCTCGATCACGTCCTCGGATGTCAGCGGCTCGAAATAAAGCCGGTCCGACGTGTCGTAATCGGTCGACACCGTCTCGGGGTTGCAATTGATCATGATGGTCTCGATGCCGGCCTCTTTCAGCGAATAGGCGGCATGGACGCAGCAATAATCGAACTCGATGCCCTGGCCGATGCGGTTGGGGCCGCCGCCGAGGATGATCACCTTGTCGCGGGCGGTCGGCTCCGCCTCGCATTCGGGCGAAGCACCGTCCGCGGTCTCGTAGGTCGAATACATGTAAGGCGTCAGCGACGGGAACTCGGCGGCGCAGGTGTCGATGCGCTTGAACACCGGATGAACGCCGAGGGCGATGCGCCGCGCGGTGACGTCGGATTCGATCAGGCTGGCGAGCTCCGCCAGCCGCGCATCGGCAAAGCCCTGGGCCTTGAGCTTCGCCAGGCCGGCGGCCTTCTCCGGCAGGCCGTGCGCGCGCACCTGCTGTTCGGCGGCGACCAGCTTGCGGATCTCCTCGAGGAACCACGGGTCGTATTTGCAGGCGGCGTGGATCTCGGCCGTGGCGAGGCCGGCGCGATAGGCCTCGGCGATGGTCAGCAGCCGGTCGGCCCTGGGCTTGGCCAGCTCGGCGCGCAGCGCCTCCTTGTCGCCGGAAAGCGCGCCGTCGATCTCGTTGAGCCCGGTGAGGCCGGTCTCCATCGAGCGCAGCGCCTTCTGCAAGGCTTCGGCGAAGCTGCGGCCGATGCTCATCGCCTCGCCGACCGATTTCATCGAGGTGGTCAGGGTCGGATCGGCCTTGGGGAATTTCTCGAAGGTGAAGCGCGGCATCTTGACGACGACGTAATCGATCGTCGGCTCGAAGCTGGCCGGCGTCACGCCGGTGATCTCGTTCCTGAGCTCGTCCAGCGTGTAGCCGACAGCGAGCTTGGCGGCGATCTTGGCGATCGGAAAGCCGGTCGCCTTCGAGGCCAGCGCCGACGACCGCGAAACGCGCGGGTTCATCTCGATGATGACCAGGCGGCCGTCGGCCGGATTGACGGCGAATTGCACGTTCGAGCCGCCGGTATCGACGCCGATCTCGCGCAGCACCGCGATCGAGGCGTTGCGCATGACCTGGTATTCCTTGTCGGTCAGCGTCAGCGCCGGCGCGACGGTGACGCTGTCGCCGGTGTGTACGCCCATCGGGTCGATATTCTCGATCGAGCAGATGATGATGCAGTTGTCCGCCTTGTCGCGTACCACCTCCATCTCGAATTCCTTCCAGCCGAGGACGGATTCCTCGACCAGGACCTCATGCGCGGGCGAGGCGGCGAGGCCGCCCTTGACGATCTCGTCGAATTCCTCCCGGTTATAGGCGATGCCGCCGCCGGTGCCGCCGAGCGTGAAGGACGGACGGATGATCGCCGGCAGCAGCACCTCGGCGAGCGCGTCGCGCGCCTCCTCGACCGAGCGGGCGATGCGGCTCTTGGGCGAGGCGAGGCCGATGCGGTCCATCGCCTCGCGGAAGAGCTGGCGGTCCTCGGCCTTGGCGATCGCCTGCTCGCTGGCGCCGATCAGCTCGACGCCGTGCTTTTTCAAGGCGCCGCTTTTCGCCAACGCCATGGCGGTGTTGAGCGCGGTCTGGCCGCCCATGGTCGGCAGCAGCGCGTCGGGCCTCTCCTTGGCGATGATGCGCTCGACGATCTCCGGCGTGATCGGCTCGACATAGGTCGCGTCGGCCAGGCCGGGGTCGGTCATGATCGTCGCCGGGTTGGAGTTGACCAGGACGATGCGGTAGCCCTCTTCCTTGAGCGCCTTGCAGGCCTGCGCGCCGGAATAATCGAATTCGCAGCCCTGGCCGATGACGATCGGCCCGGCGCCGATGATGAGGATGCTTTTGATGTCGGTGCGCTTCGGCATCGCTCAGCTTTTCTTCCGGTCCATCAGCGCGACGAACTGCTTGAAGAGGTAATGACTGTCCTGCGGGCCGGGGCTGGCTTCCGGGTGGTACTGGACGGAGAACACCGGCTTGTCCTTGAGCCGCAGGCCCTCGTTGCAGCCGTCGAACAGCGAGACATGCGTCACCTCGGCGTTCTCGGGCAGCGTCTCGGGCAGCACGCAGAAGCCGTGATTCTGGCTGGTAATCTCGACCTTGCCGGTCGCCAGATCCTTCACCGGATGATTGGCGCCGCGATGGCCGATGCCCATCTTCTTGGTCTTGCCGCCGAGCGCCAGCGCCAGCAATTGATGGCCGAGGCAGATGCCGAAAAGCGGCTTGCCGCTGTCGATGAGGCGGCGAATGACCGGCACCGCGTATTCGCCGGTGGCGGCGGGATCGCCGGGGCCGTTGGACAGGAATATCCCGTCGGGCTGGTGGCGCAAGATGTCCTCGGCCGAGGCCGTGGCTGGCACCACGGTCACGTCGCAGCCTTCCGACGCCAGCATGCGCAGGATGTTGCGCTTGGCGCCGTAATCGACGGCGACGACGCGGTAGCGCGGCTTTTCGAGCTTGCCGTAGCCCTGGCCGAGCACCCAGGCGGTTTCGTCCCAGCGATAGAGCTGCCGGCAGGAGACTTCCTTGGCGAGATCCATGCCTTCGAGGCCCGGCCAGGCGCGCGCCTGGTGCCGCAGATCGGCGATGTCGATCGCATCCTTGGCGTGGCACAGCGCGCCGCTCGGGGCGCCGCCGTCGCGCACGCGCCGCGTCAGCCGCCGCGTATCGATGCCGCAGATGCCGACGAGATCGCGCTTCTTCAGCCAGAGATCGAAATTCTCCGCCGCGCGCCAACTCGACGGCTCGGTGATGTCGACGCGCAGCACCAGCCCGCGCGCCGGCGGGTTCATCGTCTCGATGTCCTCGGCGTTGGCGCCGACATTGCCGATATGCGGGAAGGTGAAGGTGACGATCTGCCCGGCATAGGAGGGATCGGTCATGATCTCCTGATAGCCGGTCATCGACGTGTTGAAGCAGACCTCGCCGATCCGCACGCCTTCCGCGCCGATGCCCTTGCCCCAGAAAACGCCGCCGTCCGCGAGCACGAGGGCCGCGGTGGCATCGGCGGGGCGCGCGGGCACGGTCATGCGGTTGCGCTAAATCCTCTGCGGAGTCGGCGTCCGCCCGCGCCAAAACGCCGCGCGGGACGTGCCGGCGGCGGGGCAGAATTGCGATCGGACTTAGAGCTTGGAGATAAACCGCCGGTATGCTTCCGTCAAGCGCGGTCAAGCCGCGATTCGGACAGGACTCGGAGGCACGATGCTGCGCGAACGCTTCAGCGATGCGCTCAAGCAGGCGATGAAGGACAAGGAGCTGCTTGCCGTCTCGACGGTGCGGCTGATCCTGGCGCGGCTCAAGGAGAAGGACATCGAGGCGCGGCCCAAGGCGGATTCCATCGACGAGCCGGCGATCCAGCAGATGCTCCTGACCATGATCAAGCAGCGCCGCGAATCGATCGAGCTCTACGAGCGCGGCAACCGCCCCGAGCTCGCCGCCAAGGAGAAGGGCGAGATCGCGATCATCGAGCGCTTCCTGCCCAAGCAGATGGCGCCGGCCGAGCTCGAAGCCGCAGTCAAGGCGACGATAGCCTCGCTCGGCGCCGCGAGCGTCAAGGACATGGGCAAGGTCATGGCCGCGCTGAAGGAGAAATATGCCGGCCAGCTCGACCCGAGCCAGGCGAGCCAGGTGACCAAGAAGCTCCTCGGCGGCTGAGCCCGCCGGGGGCTTTCTCGGCCGGCTCGGCTGCGGTACAATCGGCCCATCGAGTCGCGGCCTTCCGGGGGGATCCGGCGCGCGAGTCGCCCATGACCGACAGGCAAGATGGCATTCCCGCCGCCCTTCCTCGACGAGTTGCGTCAGCGGATTTCGCTCGCCGACGTGGTCGGCCGTCGCGTCAAGCTGATTCGGCGGGGGCGCGAATTCACCGGCCTCTGCCCCTTCCATAAGGAAAAGACGCCGTCCTTCGCCGTCGTCGAGGAGAAGGGCTTCTATCATTGCTTCGGCTGCGGCGTGCATGGCGACGTCATCGGCTTCACCATGCAGACCGAGAACCTCACCTTCCCCGAGGCGGTCGAGGCCCTGGCGCGCCAGGCCGGCATGCAGGTGCCGAAAGCGACGCCCGAGGAGCGCAAGCGCGCCGAGCGCGTCGCGACGCTGGGCGGCGCCTGCGAAGCGGCCTGCGCTTTCTTCGAGGCGTCGCTGAAAGCGTCGGAGGGCCGCGCCGCGCGCGACTATCTGGCGAATCGCGGCCTCGACGACGCCGCCATCCGCCGTTTCCGGCTGGGCTTCGCGCCCGATGGGCGCGACGCGCTGAAGCGCGCGCTGGCCAAGAATTTTCCCGAGGCGCTGCTGTTCGAGGCCGGGCTGGTCCGGCGGCCCGAAGGCGGCGGCGAGGCCTTCGACTATTTCCGCAACCGCATCATCTTCCCGATCGGCGATCGCGGCGGCCGCATCATCGCCTTCGGCGGCCGCGTCATGGGCGACGGACAGCCGAAATATCTCAATTCGCCGGAGACCCCGCTCTTTGCCAAGGGTCGCGTGCTCTACGGCTGGGCGGCGGCGCGCGCCGCGGCGGCGCGCGAGCCCTCGGTGATCGTCGCCGAGGGCTATATGGACGTGATCGCGCTGCATCGCGCCGGCTTCGGCACCGCGGTGGCGCCGCTCGGCACCGCGCTGACCGAAACGCAGATCGAGGAGCTGTGGCGTCTGGCGCCCGAGCCCATCCTGTGCTTCGACGGCGACGCCGCCGGCCAACGCGCCGCTGCGCGGGCGCTCGACCGCACGCTGCCTTTATTGAAGCCGGGCATGAGCCTGCGCTTCGCCACGCTGCCGGCGGGCGAGGATCCCGACACCCTCATCGAGCGCCAGGGGGCGGATGCCATGCGCGCCGTGCTGGAGCGCGCCGAGCCCTTGGTGGAGCGCCTGTGGCGGCTTGAAGCGGCGCAGCCGGTCGACACGCCCGAGCGGCGCGCCGCGCTGGAGAAGCGGCTCGAGGACCGTGTGCGCCAGATCGCCGAGCGCAGCGTGCAGGAGCATTACCGCAATTTCTTCCGCGACCGTATCTTCACCGCCTTCGGCGGCCGGCGCGGGCCGGTCGGCGGCCGCCTGAGCGGGAAACGAGCGGGCTGGCGCTCGGCGCCGCCGCCGCGCCGCCTCGGCCGGGCCGGGCGGCCGTTCCTCGGCTCCGCGGAGTATTTGGGCTACGACCCGAAGGCCTCGGGCGACCCCAGCCTGCTGCGCCGGCGGCAGCAGGAGATCCTGCTGGCGCTGCTGCTGCACCATCCTTTCCTGCTTTCCGAGGTCGAGGAGGAGCTGGCCAATCTGGAGCTCCCGGCCCGCGACCTTGACAGGCTTTGCCGTGAAATCTTAAAACTCCACGGCCTTCACCCGGACCTTGACGCGGCAAGCCTGAAGCGCCACCTAAACCAGAGCGGATTTGCCAGGACAATTGAGGGGTTAACGTCCCCTGCGGTCCTGAACCATGCGGGTTTCGCGCGGGCCGAAGCGAGCGCCGAGGCCGTCCGGGAGGGCTGGGTGCATACCATGGGGCGCATCCAGGAGTTGCGCCTGGCGGTGCAGATTTCGGAAGTGGATCGCGAAGGCGTCCAGGATCCGGGCGAGGAGAAATGGACCAGGCTCCATCCGCTCCTCGAAGCCAAGGTACGGGACGACGATACGGCGGAGGGTTCGGGTTGAGCCGGGGTTGCGCCGGGCTAGCGGTTGGCGGTCGGCGAGTTTCATGCGGAACGCGGGGCGGGGCGGCCGTCCGGGCGTTCCTTTTTTTCATCTGACGCGAAGGCGGGACCGACATGGCGAGTAAATCCAGTTCGACGAACGAGGCGCCCGAGGCGCGCGAGGAAGCGGCCGAGGCGCCGGTCCTCGATACCGTCGCGGCGGCCATCAAGAAGATGGTCGCGAAGGGCAAGGAGCGCGGCTACGTCACCTATGACGAGCTCAACACCGCCCTGCCGCCGGAGCAGGTCTCGAGCGAGCAGATCGAAGACACGATGACCATGCTTTCCGAGCTCGGCGTCAACGTCGTCGAGAACGAGGAAGCCGAAGAGCCCGCCGCCAAGGCCGAGGGCGAGGAAGAAGCCGAAGCGAAGCCCGCCGGCAATCTCAACGACGAGGATATCGGCCGCACCGACGACCCGGTGCGCATGTATCTGCGCGAGATGGGCTCGGTCGAGCTCTTGTCGCGCGAGGGCGAAATCGCCATCGCCAAGCGCATCGAGGCCGGCCGCGAGATGATGATCGGCGGGTTGTGCGAAAGCCCGCTCACCATGCGCGCGCTCATCGCCTGGCGCGACGCGCTGATGGAAGGAAAGATGCTGCTGCGCGACGTCGTCGATCTCGACGCGACCTATGGTGGCAGCCCCGATGAAGCCGCCGTCGCCGGCGTCGCGGCCGAAGGCGGCGAGCCTGCCGCCGAGGCGGCGCCGGCCGCCGAAGGCGAGGAGCGGCCCGCCGGCGCGCCCGAGGCCGCCGAAGGCGAGGGCGAAGGCGAAGGCGAGGAAGGCTCGATTTCGCTCGCCGCGATGGAAGAGGAACTGAAGCCCGGCGTCCTCGAAAATCTCGACGAGATCGCCGCGCTCTACAAGAAGCTCAACAAGCTGCAGGAGCAGCGCCTCGACGTCCTCAAGGAAGGCGACGAGATCGCCAAGCCCACCGAGAAGCGCTACGACAAGCTGCGCGCCGAGATGGTGCAGGCGATGAACAACGTGCGGCTCAACAACGCCCGCATCGAATATTTGGTCGAGCAGCTTTATTCGCTGAACCGCCGCCTCCAGGCGGCCGACGGCAAGCTACTGCGCCTCGCCGAGCATTCCGGCGTCAAGCGTCCGGATTTCCTCAGTCACCATTTGGGCCATGAATTGCAGCCGGATTGGGTGTCGCGCGTCCGCCGGCTCGCCGCCAAGGGCTGGTCCACGCTCATCACCAAGCACGGCAACGAGGTCAAGGCGCTGCGCACGGAGATCGCCGCCGTCTCGGCCGAAGCCGGCGTGCCGCCGGTCGAGTTCCGTCGCGTCCTTTCGACGGTGCAGCGCGGCGAGCGCGAAGCCGCGCGCGCCAAGAAGGAAATGGTCGAGGCCAATCTGCGCCTCGTCATCTCCATCGCCAAGAAATACACCAATCGCGGCCTGCAATTCCTCGACCTTATCCAGGAAGGCAACATCGGCCTGATGAAGGCGGTCGATAAGTTCGAATACCGCCGCGGTTATAAATTCTCGACCTATGCCACCTGGTGGATTCGCCAGGCGATCACCCGCTCGATCGCCGACCAGGCGCGCACCATCCGCATCCCGGTGCACATGATCGAGACGATCAACAAGCTGGTGCGCACCTCGCGCCAGATGCTGCACGAGATCGGCCGCGAGCCGGCGCCCGAGGAGCTCGCCGAGAAGCTCGGCATGCCCCTGGAGAAGGTGCGCAAGGTCCTGAAGATCGCCAAGGAGCCGATCAGCCTCGAGACGCCTATTGGGGATGAGGAAGATTCCCATCTCGGCGACTTCATCGAGGATAAGAACGCGGTGCTGCCGCTGGACGCCGCCATCCACGGCAATCTGCGCGAGACCACGACCCGGGTTCTCGCCTCCCTGACCCCGCGGGAAGAGCGCGTGCTGCGCATGCGCTTCGGCATCGGCATGAACACCGACCACACGCTCGAGGAGGTCGGCCAGCAATTCTCGGTGACCCGCGAGCGCATCCGGCAGATCGAGGCCAAGGCCTTGCGCAAGCTCAAGCATCCGAGCCGCTCGCGCAAATTGCGCTCCTTCCTCGATACCTGACGGGCCGTTCGCCCGAGCGGCCGGCGCCGCTTCAGCCGATGAGGGCGGCCGGGCGCCGCTTGCCGCCGATGCGCTCGGTGATCTTGTTTGCCGCGCGCTTCACCATCGGGCCGAGTTCGCCCATCCGCTCGTCGGTCATGCGCGCGAGGGGGCCCGACACGGAAATGGCCCCGGCAACCTCGCCATGCTCGTTGTAGATTGCCGCGCCGACGCAACGCATGCCGATCGCACGCTCCTCGTCGTCGATCGCCCATCCCCGTTCGCGATCGACGGCGAGATCGCGGAGCAGCGCCTCGGGGTCGACAATCGTGCGGTCGGTGAATTTCCGCAGGGCCGCGCGATGTAAATTGCGTAGGACCTCGGCCGGAGGAAGTTCGGCCAGGATCGCCTTGCCAAGGCTCGATGCGTGCAAAGTTCCGCGCGAACCCGGCCGGTGAAAGGCGCGGATCGAGTGGTGACTCTCGAATTGCGCGACGAAGACGACATCGCCCTTGTCCTCGATCCCGAGGTTCACGGTCTCGCCGCTGAGCTCCAAAAGATCGCGCATGACGCTGCGCCCGGCGTCGACCAGCTTTCGATTGCGCAGAAATGCGCTGCCGATCTTGAACGCCTTGACGCCGATGAACCAGCCGCCATGCGCCTCGTCGCACAGTACGAAGTCGTTCGCCTTCAGCGTGGCGAGTATTCGGTGCGCTGTCGAAGCCGCAACGCCGGCGCGCTGCGCGATCTTGGTCAAGTGCAGACCGTCCGCTTCGGCGATAATCTCCAGCAGGGCCAGACCGCGATCGAGCGCCCGCACGGACCCCGATCGCTGACGGCCGGGCGCGACATCCTTGGCGACCGGTTTTCGGGCCGATCGTGACTTGCGGGGCAACGGCTCCTCCCTTATGGCAACCAATGATCTCCGATCCGTGCCGGCGTCCCGATTGCCGGCCGCCGCGGCCTTCCATGCCGCGTCGCCCCTGCGACGTACCATGATGGCTTTCGATCCGACGATGCAAGACCCAGATACTCGGCTCTGAACCGGTGTGGGCCGCGCCCGCTCCGTCATGTCCGCCGATCGATTCCGCGAATTGCCGTCGGAAGTTTTTTGTAAAAAACCATCCCGTTCCGCGATAAATTGTCGCATGAAAACACATAACTATATGATAAATAACAATATATTATATTTTCCGTTACGTGGAACCGTATTCTATTATTGTCATTGATAATGCGTTTCATACAATCAACCGGGCGGCTCGGCGAACCGACGAGACGGAAGCTCAGGGAGGGACAAGCGAAATGGCCGTATCCGCAGCGCAGCCGACCGCAGCGCTCAGTTCCGGGTTCTTTTCCGAAGGGCTCCACGACCGGGATCCGCCGCTGCACGCCGCCATGCGGCGGGAGCTCCACCGCCAGCAGGACGAGATCGAACTCATCGCCTCCGAGAACATCGTCTCCGGCGCCGTGCTCGAAGCCGCCGGCAGCGTGCTGACCAATAAGTATGCCGAGGGCTATCCCGGCCGGCGATATTACGGCGGCTGCCAGCACGTCGACGAGGTCGAGAATTTCGCCATCGAACGCGCCAAGCAGCTGTTCGGCTGCGGCTTTGCCAACGTCCAACCAAGCTCGGGCAGCCAGGCGAACCAGGCGGTGCTGCTCGCCCTGGCAAAGCCGGGCGACGCGATCCTCGGCCTCTCGCTCGCGGCCGGCGGGCACCTGACCCACGGCGCCACGGTCAATCTGTCTGGCAAATGGTTCAAGCCGATCCATTACACGGTCCGCCGGGAGGACCAGCGCATCGACATGAACGAGGTGCGGGCACTCGCCATCAAGCACCGGCCCAAGATCATCATCGCCGGCGGCTCCGCCTATCCGCGTACGATCGATTTCGCTGCGTTCCGATTGGTTGCCGACGAGGTCGGCGCGTATCTGATGGTCGACATGTCCCACTTCGCGGGGCTGGTTGCCGGCGGCGTGCACCCCAGCCCGCTGGAGCATGCGCATGTCGTCACGACGACGACGCACAAGACCCTGCGGGGACCGCGCGGCGGCCTGATCCTGACCAACCACGAGGAAATCGCGAAGAAGATCAATTCGGCGGTTTTCCCGGGACTGCAGGGCGGACCGCTGATGCACATCATCGCCGCCAAGGCCGTCGCGTTCGGCGAAGCTCTGCGGCCCGACTTCAAGGCCTATGCCCGCGCCATTGTCGAGAATTGCCGGGCGATGGGCGAGGTTCTGGTCGCCGCGGGCTATGATTTGGTGGCGGGAGGAACCGATACGCATCTGATCCTCGTGGATCTCCGTCCCAAGAAGCTCACCGGGGATATCGCCGAGCGGGCGCTCGGGCGCTCGCGCATCACCTGCAACAAGAACGGCGTGCCGTTCGATCCCGAGAAGCCGACGGTCACGTCGGGTATCCGCCTGGGCACGCCGGCGGGCACGACGCGCGGTTTCGGCGTTGCCGAGTTCCGTGACGTCGGACGCATGATCGCGGAGGTGCTCGACGGGCTCGCGGTCAACCGCGAAGCCGGCAATGTCGAGGCCACGGCGTCCTCCCTGGCCGAAGCGAAAGTCAGGGAGGACGTTGCGCGCCTCTGCCGGCGCTTTCCGATCTACCAGGCTTGAGGACGAGCGAAGTCAGCACGAAACCACCAGTCGCGGCCGCCGTTTAGAGGTCGCGGGTCACCAACAGGGAGACAACGATGTCAGGCTTTCACGGGCTCTTCATTCCAGGCCCCACAAACATGCCGTTCGCCGTCCGGCAGGCTATGGACGTCCCCCTCGAGGATCAGCGTTCGCCCGAGTTTCCGGTCTTCATGCTCGATCTGTTTCGCGATCTGAAGAAGGCCTTCAAGACCGAAAAGGGCCAGGTGTTTGTCTTTCCGGCCACGGGCACGGGCGGCTGGGAAGCCGCCATCGTGAATACGCTGTCCCCCGGCGACAAAGTGTTGATCGCGGTCTTCGGTCAATTCTCCCATCTGTGGGCCGATCTTTGCCGCCGTCACGGCCTTGTCGTCGAAGTGGTGGACGTCGAGTGGGGCGAGGGCGTCCCGACGGAGATCTTCGAGCAGCGGCTGAAAGCCGACACGGCGCATGAAATCAAGGCCGTGTTGGTCTGCCATAACGAAACCGCGACCGGCGTCACCAGCGATGTCGCCGCCGCGCGCAAGGCGATCGACGCCGCCAAGCATCCGGCGCTGCTCATGGTCGACGGCGTCAGCTCGATCGCGAGCATCGACTTCCGGATGGACGAATGGGGGGTCGATCTCGCTGTTTCCGGATCGCAGAAGGGATTCATGCTCCCGGCCGGGCTCGCGATCGTCGGCGCCAGTCCGAAGGCGCTCGAAGCCCATAAGACGGCAAAGTGCCCGCGCTGCTTTTTGGATTTTGCGGACATGATCCGCACCAACCGGGACGGGTATTTCCCCTATACGCCGGCCACGACGCTGCTGCACGGATTGCGGGCCTCGATCGATATGCTTTTTGCGGAAGGTCTCGCCAATGTCTTCGCGCGCCATCACCGCCTCGCCGAAGGCGCGCGCTTGGCGGTCGCCGCGTGGGGGCTGACGCTGTGCGCGAAGGCGCCCAAATGGTATTCGGACACCGTAACGGTCGTCTGCGTGCCCAAGAACTTCAACAGCGAAGACGTCGTGAAGACGGCCTATTACCGCTATCAGATGTCGCTCGGCCTCGGCCTGGCGAAAGTTGCCGGGCGCGTCTTCCGCATCGGCCATATCGGCCACATCAACGAGATCATGGTCCTTCAGGCCCTGGCCGGCAGCGAAATGGCGATGCGCGATGTCGGCATCGCGGTGGAGGCGGGATCCGGCGTCGCCGCCGCCCAGGAACATTTCCGCAAGACCGCACCGCGGCTCGAGATGGGCAAGGTCGCTTGAGCAGGATGCGATCGGTGAAAATCTGCATTTATGGTGCCGGCGCCGTCGGCGGCTATCTGGCCGTCGGCCTTAGCTCGGTCGAGGGCGTGGAGCTGTCCCTCGTCGCGCGCGGCGCGCATCTTGCCGCCATGCGCGAGCGCGGGCTGAAGCTGCTGATCGACGGCGAGGAGCGGATTGCCCGGCCCCGGGCGACGGACAACCCCGCCGAGTTGGGCCCGCAGGATTATGTGATCGTCTGCCTCAAGGCCTATCAAGCCTGGGAAGTGGCCGCGCAAATGGCGCCGCTTCTGGGTCCGAATTCGGCCGTGGTGACCGCGCAAAACGGCGTGCCGTGGTGGTACATGCACGGCCTCAAGGCGCCGCACCATAACGCGCATCTCAGCAGCGTCGATCGGGACGACCGCCAATGGGATGCCATCGGACCGACGCGGGCGATCGGCTGCGTCGTCTATCCGGCCACGGAAATCGTCGAGCCGGGCGTGGTGCGGCACATTTACGGCAACCGTTTCTCGCTCGGCGAGCCCGACGGGACGATTTCGCAACGGTGCCAGCGCCTCGCGGAGCTGCTCAAGGCCGGCGGCTTCGATGCGCCGGTGTTGGAGGATATCCGCAGCGAGATCTGGCTGAAGCTGTGGGGCAATCTCTGCTTCAATCCGATCAGCGCCCTGACGCGGGCGACGCTCGATATCGTGACGACCGAGCCGGGGCTCCGCGCGCTGTCGTACAACATGATGGCCGAAGCAAAGGAAATCGCGACCCGGCTCGGCGCGTCGTTTCGCGTCGATGCCGACCGCCGGATCAACGGCGCCGCGCGCGTCGGCGCGCACCGAACCTCGATGCTGCAGGATTTGGATCATGGGCGCCGGCTCGAAATCGACGCCCTGCTCACCTCGGTGCAGGAAATGGGCAGGCTGGTCGCGGTTGCGACCCCCTACATCGACGCCGTGCTGTGTCTTGTTCAGCAGCTCGGGCGGTCGCTCCAGCTCTACCCGACCTTCCCCGAGGCGCCGGCGGCGCCGCGCGAGGTGGACATCGAAAGACTCGCCACGGCGAAATGAACCTGATGACCGATCGCGCGGTTCGCCCTAAATTGGCGCGGGCCCGTAGTTCAGTTGGTTAGAACGCGCCGCTCATAACGGTGTAGTCGCAGGTTCGAGTCCTGCCGGGCCCACCAGCCTTCGCTCGCGAAGCGAGCAAGGCTGCCGCGCCGAAGCCCGAAGGGCGAAGGCGGGCCCTGCATCCGCGAGCTACGGCTCGGCATGCGGAACCGCTTTTTGCTCGTTCAGCGGCGGCGCTGCGGGACACCGATCAGCTCGCACGGGTCAACATTCAATGCCTTGGCGAGCCGCTCCAGCACGCTGATGCTGGCCGATACCGCGCCGCGCTCGATTGAACCGACATAACGAGCGCTGAGGCCAGCCCGATCGGCTAGTTCCTCCTGCGTCACTTTTCTTGCGTGGCGTGTGCGACGCACATTGATCGCCAGCGCGTCTTTAAGGTCCACGGCGCCATGGCAGCCGAGGTGGAATGATATTTCCAGGAACGATAATTCCTATTCGTGCTTCGGCGCGCTATGATTGAAAGGCGGAAAACCTCGAATCGCCGCTCGTACACGCGATGGTCATCGGTATGGCCATCGTCGGGGAAGCCGGGGATGGCACACGAAAAACCCGTATTTCTGAATGACCGGGAAATCGGCATTGCCCGAGCATGGCCGGGCGTGGCGAGGCTTCTCGGAATGACCTCGGATGATTTTGCGCGCAAGGTGCTTGCCGGCTCGCTCCAGCGGTTTGAAGGACCGGACGGCTTCCACGTCACCAAGCCGAGCGGCTAGCCCCGTTCGGTTTTGGCTCGCTGGCGTCAATTAAATCCTTGCGCCCGCCCGCCGCCGGGCCGCCGATCGACCCACCCCAGGCGATTCCTAGGCGCCGACGGTTGAGCCGCGCTCCTGATAGGGCTTCAAGAGGAAGGTCGCGACGAGGCTGCTGCCTGCCGCGAACATGAGCCACAGCCCGGCCACCGCCCGGTTGCCGGTCTCATGGATGAGAAAGGCCGATACCGCCGGGGTGAAGCCGCCGAACAGGGCCGTGGCCATGCTGTAGGCGAAGGAGAAACCCGCCGTCCGCACATGCGCGGGGATGACCTCGGTCAGATACACCACCATGGCGCCGTTATAGATGCCGTAGATCGTCGAGAGCCACAGCTCGACCAGCAAGAGCCGCGCGAAAGAGGGCTCCGATGCGAGCCAGGCCAGCGTCGGATAGGCCGAGACCAGCATCAGCGCCGCGCACAAATAGAGGATCGGCTTGCGGCCGACGCGGTCGGATATGGCGCCGCCCACCGGCAGCCAGAACAGATTCGACACGCCGACGCAGAGCGTCACGATCAGACTGTCGGTGCTGGTCAGCTTCAGCACCTCGCGGCCGAAGGTCGGCGTGAAGGCGGTGATGAAATAGAACGACACCGTCGTCATGGTGACCAGCAGCATGCCGAGCAGCACGACATGCCAATTGGCCGCCACCGACCGGAATATCTCGGCCGCCTCCACGCGGCGCTTGCGCTGGAGGAAGGCCTCGGTCTCCTTCAGCGTGCTGCGGATGACGAAGATGAACGGAATGATCATGCAGCCGACGATGAAGGGGATGCGCCAGCCCCAGGCGTCGAGCTGTTGCGGCGTCAAATACGACGCCAGCGCCACGCCCAGCAGCGCGATGAAGATCACCGCCACTTGCTGGCTGGCGGATTGCCAGGCGACATAGAAGCCCTTGTGGCCCGGCGTCGCCATCTCGGAAAGATAGACCGAGACGCCGCCGACCTCGACCCCGGCCGAGAAGCCCTGGAGCAGCCGCCCCGCGACGATCAGCAGCGGCGCGAACAGCCCGATCGTCTGGTAGCCGGGCACCACCGCCATGCTCAGCGTGCCGAGCGACATCAGGGCCAGCGTCAGCAGCAGCCCCTTGCGCCGCCCATGCTGGTCGACATAGGCGCCGAGCAGGATCGCGCCCAGGGGCCGCACCAGGAACCCGACGCCGAAAGTCGTCAGCGACAGCATCAGCGAGGCGAATTCATTGTCGCGCGGAAAGAACGTGTGGCCGATGGCGGTCGCGTAATAGGCGAAGACGAAGAAATCGTACATCTCGAGGAAATTGCCGCTGACGACGCGGAACACCGTGCGCGCCTTGGAATGGCGGTCTCGCAGCATTTTCCCCTCCTTTTGGCTCTTGTCTCTTGGCCCTCGGCGTAGACTAGCGGCGCGCGCCGTCCTGCGCTAGAACCGCGCGGCCCCGCAGCTTCCGGAGTTCGCATGCCCGCCTATCAATACATCTACGTGATGAAAGGTCTCAGCAAGACCTTCCCGGGCGGCCGCGAGGTGCTGAAGGACATTTGGCTGTCCTTCCTGCCCGGGGCGAAGATCGGCGTGCTGGGCGCCAATGGCGCCGGCAAGTCGACGCTGCTTCGCATCATGGCCGGCCAGGAGAAGGATTTCGCCGGCGAGGCCTGGGTGGCCGACGGCGCCCGGGTCGGCTATCTGCCGCAAGAGCCGCAGCTCGACCCCAAGAAGGACGTTGCCGGCAACGTCGCCGAGGGCCTGGCCGAAATCAAGAATCTCCTGGAACGGTTCGAGGCGGTGAGCGCGCGCTTCAATGACGAGCTTGCCGACGATGAAATGAACAAGCTGATCGCCGAGCAGGGCGAGCTGCAGGAGAAGATCGACGCGGCCAATGGCTGGGAATTGGAGCGTACCATCGAGATCGCCATGGACGCGTTGCGCTGTCCGCCGGGCGATGCGGATGTCGCCACGCTCTCGGGTGGCGAGCGGCGACGCGTCGCGCTCTGCCGGCTGCTCCTGCAGAAGCCCGATCTCTTGCTGCTGGACGAGCCGACCAACCATCTCGACGCCGAATCGGTCGCCTGGCTGCAGCGCTTCCTGGCCGACTATCCCGGCACCGTCGTCACGGTGACGCATGACCGCTATTTCCTCGACGAGGTCGCCGGCTGGATCCTGGAATTGGATCGCGGCCAGGGCATTCCCTACGAGGGCAATTACACCGGCTGGCTCGAGCAGAAGCAGAAGCGCCTCGCGCAGGAAGGCAAGCAGGAGGCGGCGCGGGCCCGCAGCCTCGAGCGCGAGCTCGAATGGGTGAAGCAGAGCCCGCGTGCCCGCCAGGCCAAGAGCAAGGCGCGCCTTTCCGCCTATGACGCGCTCGTGTCGGAGAGCCGCGAGAAGGCGCCCGATACGGCGCAGATCGTCCTGCCGCCGGGGCCGCGGCTGGGCGAAACCGTGATCGACGCCAGCCACGTCGCCAAGGCCTATGGCGACAATCTGCTGATCGAGGACATGTCCTTCCGCCTGCCGCCCGGCGGCATCGTCGGCATCATCGGCCCGAACGGCGCCGGCAAGACGACGCTCTTCCGCATGATCACCGGCCAGGAGAAAGCCGACAAGGGCAGCATCCGCCTGGGCGAGACGGTGAAGCTGGGCTATGTCGATCAGAGCCGCGACACGCTCGACGCCAAGAAATCGGTCTTCGAGGAAATCTCCGGCGGCAATGACGAGATCGATCTCGGCCGCCGCAAGATGCCGGCGCGCGCCTATGCCGCGCTGTTCAATTTCCGCGGCTCCGACCAGCAGAAGAAAACCGGGCAATTGTCGGGCGGCGAGCGCAACCGCGTGCATCTCGCCAAGATGCTGAAAACCGGCGCCAACGTGCTGCTGCTCGACGAGCCGACCAACGACCTCGATGTCGATACGCTGCGGGCGCTGGAGGAGGCGCTGCTCGAATTTCCCGGCTGCGCCGTGGTGGTGACCCACGACCGCTGGTTCCTCGACCGCATCGCCACCCATATCCTCGCCTTCGAGGGTATGAGCCAGATCGTCTGGTTCGAGGGCAATTACGCCGATTACGAAGCCGACCGGAAGCGCCGGCTCGGCGCCGAGGCCGACCAGCCGCACCGGATTCGCTATAAGCCGCTGACGCGCGCCTGAAGGCGCGCGTCAAATCTTAGATGCGAGCTACTTGGGCGCCGGCGCGAGCGAGCCGTTGGCGGGCGTTTCGCCGCTGGCGAGCTTCTGCTGCAACTGGTCGTTGAGGGTGGCGACCGAGCCGTTGCTGCGCTGGATGACGGCGCTGAATTCGTCGCGCTCGGTCAGCGCCAGGCTGACGCCCTCGACCTCGACATCGACGATCTTGTAGCCCGAATCCTCCTTGCGCACATGCCAGTTGACCTGCGCCGGTGGCGTGCCGTTGACATGGATGAGCTGGCTCGCCACCACCGCGCTGGTGTCGCTCTCGGGGCGCGAGCCGGTGACCTTGACCGATTCGCCGCTGTATTCCTTGAAGCGCTCGGAATAGGTGCGCACCACCCATTGGCCGAAGAGATCGGTGAAGCGGGTGCGGTCCGGCTCGCTGGCGCCGTTCCAATAGCGGCCGAGGACGAAGCGGGCGATGCGCGGCGTGTCGAAATTCGCGCGCAGCAAGGTGGCGAGCTGCGCCTTCCGGTCCGAATCGCCGAGCTGCTTGTTGCGCAGGAGGGTCAGCGCCTGCTGCACGACGTCGTTGACGAAAGCGGCCGGATCGCTCGCCGGCTGGGCGCGCGCCGGGAGCACGGACATACCGAGCGCGGTCACGGCCGCCAGTGCGAGAAGCACGCGTCGCGAGAACAGAAACATGGATTTCCGGGCCTTTCTTGTTGTTGAGCCCCGTTGGGGCGCCAGCGGCGCGCGAGGATAAGGCGACCGCGCCGTCAGCGACAAGCGGGAGCTTTGCAAGGCTGTGTGAGCGTGTCCGAACGAGGCCGAAAGCCGGCCCAACCGAGCCGCGCTTCTTGGCAGTGGGATATAGCCCATTTGCCCACTCGTAAATCATGTGCCAAAATGGCTTTTATCAGTGGGCTTTGCCGCCCGGAGGCGTGTGTTTTGACGATCGAATCCGCGTGGGGCGCACCGGCCAGTCCGCACGCTGGCGGCGCGCGGCCCGAATCCGTTGCCTTGCGGGCGGCCGATGCGATGCCGGCGCCGCGTGTCTCCTTCGAGTTCTTCCCGCCGAAGACGGCGGAGATGGAAGCGAAGCTGTGGGACACGGTGAAGCGGGTCGAATTGCTCGCCCCGCGCTTCGTCTCGGTGACCTACGGTGCCGGCGGCTCCACCCGCGCGCGGACCCATGCCACGGTGCTGCGCATCCGGAACGAAACGGCGCTTGAGCCGGCGGCGCATCTGACCTGCGTCGGCGCCACGCGCGCCGAGATCGACGATGTCGCGCGGCTCTATTGGGAATCGGGCATCCGCCACGTCGTGGCGCTGCGCGGCGATCCGCCGGCGGGGGAAGGCGTCTATCGGCCGCATCCCGGCGGCTATGGCTACGCCGTCGATCTGGTGGAAGGCCTGCGGCGCATCGGCGATTTCGAGATCAGCGTCGCGGCCTATCCCGAGACCCATCCCGAGGCGACGAGTGCCGAAGCCGACCTCGACAATCTCAAGCGCAAGGTCGATGCCGGCGCCTCCCGGGCCATCACCCAGTTCTTTTTCGACGTCGACACCTATCTTCGCTTCCTCGACCGCGCGCGGGCGCGCGGCATCTTCGTCCCGATTGTGCCGGGAATCCTGCCGGTGACCAACTTCGCCCAGGTCAAGAAATTCGCCGCCGGCTGCGGCGCCGCATTGCCGGCCTGGATAGCGACGACGTTCGAGGGGCTGGATGCCGATCCCGACACGCGCCGCCTCGTCGCCGCCTCGATCGCCGCCGAGCAATGCCGGCGCCTGCAGGCGCACGGCGTCGAGGATTTTCATTTCTACACGCTCAACCGGGCCGACTTCATCGTCGCGATCTGCCACATGATCGGTCTGCGCTCGCCGGCTCCCGCGTCCGCCGAGCAATCGGCGGCCTGACCATGGCGCATATCCTCGACGTCCTGCGCGAGCAGGTCTTGCTCTGCGACGGCGCCATCGGCACGGCGGTGCACAGCTGCGCGCTCGATCTCGCGCGGGATTTCCAGAACAAGGAAAACTGCACCGAAGTTCTCAATCTCAGCCGGCCCGACGTGATCCGCGACATCCATCTCGGGCATTTCCGTGCTGGCGCCGATCTGGTGCAGACCAACAGCTTCGGCGCATCGCCGATCACGCTCGCCGAATTCGGCCTCGCCGACCAGGCGGCGGCGATCAACCGGCGCGCCGCCGAGATCGCGCGCGAGGCGCTCGGGCTGTGCGGCGGCGACGGTCGCGACCGCTTCGTCATCGGCTCGATCGGGCCGGGCACGCGGCTGCCCTCGCTCGGGCATATCGCTTACCAGGCGCTCGAGGACGCGCTGGCCGTGCAATCCGCCGGGCTCGTCGCCGGCGGCGTCGACGCCATCCTGATCGAGACCTGCCAGGATCCGCTGCAGATCAAGGCGGCGGTCAACGGCGCGAAGCGCGCCCGCGCCGAATCCCGCCAGGACATTCCGATCTTCGTCCAGGTCACGGTCGAGACCACCGGCACGCTGCTGACCGGCCCCGATATCGCCGCCGCCGCGACGGTGATCGAGGCGCTGGACGTGCCGCTGCTCGGGCTCAATTGCGGCACCGGGCCGCGCGAAATGGCCGAGCATCTCAAATGGCTGTCTGAGAACTGGCCCGGCATGATTTCCGTGCAGCCGAATGCCGGCCTGCCCGAGCTGATCGACGGCCACACCCATTATCCGCTCACCGCCGACGGCATGGCGCCCTGGATCGAGCGCTTCGTGCGCGAGGATGGCGTCAATCTGGTCGGCGGCTGCTGCGGCACCGAGACCGGCCATATCGCGGCGCTCGACGCCATGCTGCGGCGCCTGGCGGGCGACGGGCGGCGGCCGCGGCCGAAGGATCGCCGGGCGGTCTGGCAGCCGTCGATCGCCTCGCTCTACGGCCAGACGCCGCTGCGGCAGGAGAACGCCTACCTGTCGGTCGGCGAGCGCTGCAACGCGAACGGCTCGAGGCAGTTCCGCGAATGCCAGGAGAAGGGCGATTGGGACGGCGCCGTCGCCATCGCGAAGGACCAGCTGCGCCACGGCTCGCATGCCATCGACGTGTGCACCGCCTATGTCGGCCGCGACGAGGTCGCCGAGATGAGCGCCGCCATCACGAATTTCGCCGGCGCCGTCGCGGCGCCGCTGTCGATCGATTCGACCGAGCTGCCGGTGCTCGAAGCGGCGCTGAAGCTCTATGGCGGCAAGGCGATCATCAATTCGATCCATCTCGAGGACGGCGAGGAATCGCTCAAGAAGCGCGTGGCGCTGGCCAAGCGCTTCGGCGCCGCGGTTATCGCCCTCACCATCGACGAGCAGGGCATGGCGAAAGCGGCGCCGCAGAAGCTCGCTTTGGCCCGCCGCATCCACGATCTGGCTTGCGGCGAGATGGGCCTGCGCCCGTCCGACATCCTGTTCGACCCGCTGACCTTCACCATCTGCACCGGCAATGAGGATGACCGGCGGCTCGGCGTCGAGACGCTGGACGGCATCGGGCTGATCGCCGAGGCGTTGCCCGAATCGCAGATCATCCTGGGACTGTCGAATATCTCCTTCGGCCTGCTGCCGGCGGCGCGCAACGTGCTCAATTCGGTGTTCCTCGACGAGGCGCTGAAGCGCGGCATGAGCGCCGCCATCCTGCACGTCTCCAAGATCGTGCCGCTGCACAAGATCCCGGAGGCGGAGGCGCAGACGGCGCTCGACCTCATCTATGACCGGCGGCGCCCCGGCTACGATCCGCTGCACGCCTTCATCGCGCTCTTCCAGGACCGCACCGAGGCCAAGGCCGCGAAGAAGGAGCGCCCGGCCTCGGTCGAGGAGCGCTTGAAGCAGCGCATCATCGACGGCGACCGGCCGGGCCTCGAGGACGATCTGCGTCTGGCGCTCGAAACCTACGCGCCGCTGTTGATCATCAACGACATCCTGCTCGCCGGCATGAAGGTGGTCGGCGACCTGTTCGGCGCCGGCAAGATGCAGCTGCCTTTCGTGCTGCAATCGGCGGAGACGATGAAGGCGTCGGTGGCGTTCCTCGAACCCTTCATGGAGCGCGCCGACGGCAGCCAGAAGGGCACCATCGTGCTCGCCACGGTGAAGGGCGACGTCCACGACATCGGCAAGAATCTGGTCGACATCCTGCTCACCAACAACGGCTTCAAGGTCGTCAATCTGGGCATCAAGCAGCCGCTCGGGCCGATCCTCGAAGCGGCGGAAAGCCACCGCGCCCATGCCGTGGGCTTGTCGGGGCTGCTGGTGAAATCCACCGTGGTGATGCGCGAGAATCTCGAGGAGATGAGCCGCCTCGGCCTGCGCCTGCCGGTCATCCTCGGCGGTGCCGCGCTGACCCGCCGCTATGTCGACGAGGATTGCGCCAAGGCCTACGCGACGGGCGCGGTCGCCTATGCGCGCGACGCCTTCGAGGGCTTGTCGCTGATGAACAAGGTGGTCAACGGCACCTTCGCCGACGATCTCGCCGTCCAGCGCGAGGCGCGCCGCGGCCGGCCGGTCAACGACCGGCGCAAGCTCGGCGTCGCCGTCGACGCGAAGCCGCTGCGCCCGCTCGACCTCGAGGAGATCCGGCTGCGCCGCAACGAGCTGACGCGCTATCTGCCGGTCCCGAAGCCGCCCTTCTGGGGCGCGCGCACCATCGCGCGCGTGCCGTTGAAGACCGTCTCGCCCTATCTCAACGAGCGCATGCTGTTCCAATTCCATTGGGGCTATCGCAAGGACGGCCGCACGCTCGACGAGTTCAAGGCCTGGGCCAAGACCGAGCTGCGCCCGGTGCTGAACCCGCTGCTCGAGCGCGTCGCCCGGGAAAATATCCTGCTGCCGCAGGCGGCCTACGGCTATTGGCCCTGCGCCGCGTCGGGCAACGACGTCATCGTCTTCGATGCGGATGCCAAGACCGAATTGGCGCGCTTCTCCTTTCCGCGCCAGGCCAAGGAGGGCGGCCTCTGCATCGCCGATTTCTTCCGCGACGTGACCGACAACGAGCGCGACGTGATCGCGCTTCAGGTCGTCACCATGGGCAAGCGCGCCTCCGACGTCGCGCGCGAATGGTTCGCCGCCGACCGCTACAAGGATTATCTCTATCTGCACGGCCTGTCGGTCGAGATGGCCGAGGCCCTGGCGGAATATCTGCACCAGCGCATCCGCGCCGAGTTGGGCTTCGCCGGCGAGGAGGCGCGCGATCTCGACGGCCTGTTGCAGCAGCATTACCGCGGCAGTCGCTATTCCTTCGGCTATCCCGCCTGTCCCGATCTGGCGCAGCAGCGCCAGCTCCTGCGGCTGCTGCGGGCGGAAGAGATCGGCATCACCCTGACGGAGGAGGACCAGCTCGATCCCGAGCAATCGACCTCCGCCCTGGTGGCGATCCATCCGCAGGCCAAGTATTTCACGGTCTAACCGACCGTCGCGCTCGACATTGCCCGCGCCTTAGGGCGCCGGCACCGCCGGCAGCCAGGGCATGGCGCCCGTCCAATAGAGCCACAGCACGGCGAAGACCAGCGAGAGCAGCGTGAACGGCACGCCGGCGCGGGCGTATTCGGCCGTGGTGAGGCGCACGCCCAGGGCGCCGGCGCGCTCGACGACGATCAAATTCGATACCGAGCCGAACAGCATGAGGTTTCCGGCCAGCGACGAGATCAGCGCCAGCCCGTACAGCGTGCCTTCCGGCGGGTTCGGCCAGATCTGTAGCACGAACAGGACCCACGGCACGTTGCCGATGACGTTGCTCATCAGGAGCGTCAGCGGCGTCAGCACCAGGAGCCCGTTGGGCCCGATGCCGGCATCGAGCAGCGCCGACAGGCCGCTCCAGGGAATGCCGGTATTGGCGAGCGCGCCGGTGACGGCAAAGAGGCAGACGATGAGCAGCAGCAGCGGCCAATCGACCGCCGCGATCATCGTCCGGCTGGTGAATTTCCGGTTGGAGAGCAGCACCGCGGCGATGACCAAGCCGCCGATCTCGCGCGGCAGCGGCGTCATGAACAGCGCCAGCATGACGCCGAGCGCGATCAGGCCCTTGATCGTCTGGTTGCGGTCATGCGGGTGGCGCGGGATGTCGGCGGCGGCGTCGCGGCTCGCCGCCAGCTCGGTGGCGGCGATGCGGTCGCGCCACAACAGCCAGATGATGCCATAGACGCAGCCCAGCGCGACCAGCGCCGGCACGAAGCAGGCGACGAGGAAGCTGTGGAAGCTCAGCCCGCCCATCTCGCCGATCAGGATGTTCTGCGGATTGCCGATCAGGGTCGCGGCCGAGCCCGCATTGGACGACCCGATCAGCGCGATCAGGAACGGCCGCGGGTCGAGGCCGCGCGCCTGCGCCCCGGCGATGAGCAGCGGCGCCATGGCATAGACCACGATGTCGTTGGCGAGCAGCGCCGAAAGCGCGCCGCAGATTCCGACGGTGAGCCCCAACAGCGTCGCCGGGTTATCGGTCTTCGTCATGAGCCAGTCGCAGCAGATCTCGAAGAAGCCGGAGGCGACGAACTGCGCCGAAATAATCATCAGGGCGAAGAGCAGAACGATCGTCGGCATGTCGATATTGGCGCCGAACTCGTCGAGCGTGACCTGCCGGCTGGCCAGCAGCGCGATCACGCCGAGCAGCGCGATGCCGGTGCGGTCGACCTGGAGCCACGGCACGCGCCCGGCACCCAGCCCGAAATAGGTCAATAAAAACACCAGGATGATGACGGCGGCGTGCATGGGGTTTCTATAGGACAAGGCGGCGGCGGGCGAAAGGGCAGGGCCGGCAAGGGGCCCCGCTTCAGGCGCGGGTCAGCGCGGCGCCTTGAGCTTGAAATAGGCGAAGACCACCATCCGCAGCAGCAGCCAGCCGTGGCGGAAGCGCGAGATCTGCGTCTCGCCGTAGCTGCGCGCCTGGTAGCGGATCGGCACCTCGACCAGCTCGAGCGACAGCTTCGACGCGCCGAAGATCAGGTCGAAATCGCCGAACGGGTCGAAATCGCCGAAATAGGCCCGCCCCGCCACGATGCGCCGGTAATGCGACCGGCGCAGCGCCTTGGTGCCGCACAGCGTGTCGGTGAAGCGCTGGTTGAGGAGCCAGGAGAACAGCGCCGAGAAGACATGGTTGGCGATGCGGTTGAGGAGCCGCATCGCGTCGCGCTCCAGCGGATAGACCAGCCGCGTGCCGTTGATGAACTCGCCCTTGTCGCGCGCCAGCGCGTCGTAGAATTTCGGCAGCTCCTCGGGCGGCATGGTCATGTCGGCGTCGAGGATCATCACGATGTCGCCGTGCGCCGCGGCGAAGCCCTTATGCACCGCGTCGCCCTTGCCCTTGCCGTCCTGCTTCAAAAGCTTGATGTCGTATTGCGGGTTGGCCGTCTTGACGCGCTCGATCTCCTCATAGGTGCCGTCGCGGCTGTTGCCCTCGACGAAGATTATCTCCAGCTCGCGGCAGAAGCGCGGCGTCCGCGCCACCAGCGGCGCGATGTTGCCGCGCTCGTTGCGGCAGGGGACGATGACGCTGGCCGACAATTCCGCGCGCGCATCGCGCCGCTCGGCATAGGGCCGCGCCACCAGATAGTTGCGCAGGCAAAGCCGCCGGATGAGCGGCAGGGTCGCGATGAAGCGGTTGACGAAGCTGCCGATGCCGAGGAGGCGCTTCGGGATAAGCTGCCGCCATTCCTCGCGCACCGGCCGGAAATCGGCGAGGTCGAGCAGATTGGCGATGTCGGCCGGCCGGAGCCAGTTGGTCAGCGGCTCCGGCATGCGCAGACCGGTCTTCTCGGCGAGGCGCAGCACCGGCTCCCACAGATAATTGTGATAGGCGACGATGAGCCGCGTGTCGCGGTGGCACAGCGGGTGAAGCCCGGCGAGCGTCGCCTGGCAATCGTCGAGCATGCCGATCGTGTCGGCGAGCACGATGGCGTCGAACGGGCCGGAGGCCACCAACGCCTCGACGGTGGCGGGGTCCTCGATGTCGCCGGCGACGAAATCGAGCCCCGGCTGCGCCCGGCGGGCGATCTCGATCATGCCGGGGGAAAGGTCGATGCCGATGCCGCGCGCGGGATCCAGCGCCGCCAGCAGCCCGCCGGTGCCGCAACCGATCTCCAGCACATTCTGGCCCGGCGGGATCAGGAATTTGAGATAGCGCCGGTCGTCCTCGTGAAATGCCCGGTTCCTGGCGATGAATTCGTCGCGCCGCGCGGCAAAGCGGTCGCTAAGCTCGCGCAGAAGCTGCTTGCGGGCGGAGATCGGCCGCGTCGCGGCGGGGGCGGTGGGCTCTGGCATGGCGGATTCGAGATATACGCGACTCGGCATCGGCTGGCCATGATATTGGCGCGGCCGCCGCGAGCTTCCCGCTCTTTTTCATTTCAAGGGCGGCGAGCGTGCGCTTCACTCGTCAAGAAGGTCTGGATGGCGCCACATCTCGGGATGCAGGGCCCGGTCGAGGCACGCGCCGTGACAGAACATCATCTGGCTGCGCTCGTCGCCTTCTTCGCCTGGCGGCGAGATGATCAGGCGGAACATCTCGACTTGCCGGGCGGTGCCGTTGCAAAAGCCGCAATATGCTTCATCGATCATTCATGGTCCTTCGTCTAAAGCCGCGCCCAGCGGAGCGTACGGACATCGACCTCGTAGAGGCCCGCCCCCTCGCCCAACGGGTTGACAAGAACACGCACGACATCCTCATGATAATGCCAAATTTTCACGATGAACCAGTACCTCTCGCCGCCCGGTGGCGGGTTTTCATGACGCCATAAGAATAACCGCTTCACCCGGGCGGGGTCGGGTGCCTTCGGGCCCCGCGGAAACCCATCCTCGAAAATACAGATTTCCAGGCCTTCGCCGCCGGTAACACACCAGCCGTTCTCGGGGTTGATAACGGCGCATTGCGGATCGGTGCGGCAATGGTCCCCGACGCATAACTCGCCGTCCGGCCAAATGAGAAATGCCATGTCAAATCTTTCCGCGACCCGGTATTCGCCGCGCGCGCACAAGTCATCGGCATTCTCGGAAAGCGACATTTGCTGTTTTCCCCTTGGCCCGCTGCCGGTCCGGCCCCGCTTGGCAGCAGGCCGGGCAGGCAACCCGGCGCTCCGCCGGTTTGTCCGCTGTTTCCATGGCGCGCCAACCCGCCCCGGCTCGTCAACGATGAAGTGTCGTTGGTCTCGCGGCATTGGCAAATCCGCGACGCCATCCTATAGCATCGCCCGATGCTGTCCTTCGTCTCGCGGCCGATGGTCGTGGCGCTGATCGTCGCCTGCGCGCTGTTCATGGAAAATCTCGACGGCACGGTGATCACCACCGCGCTGCCGGCAATGGCAGCCTCGTTCGGCGATACGCCGGTGCGGCTCAGCCTCGGCGTGACGGTCTACATGATCAGCCTCGCCATCTTCATCCCGGTCAGCGGCTGGGTCGCCGACCGCTTCGGCGCGCGCACCGTGTTCCGCGCCGCCATCGCCGTGTTCACCCTCGGCTCGATCCTCTGCGGCTTGTGCGACAATCTGCCGGAGCTGGCGGCCGCGCGCGTGCTGCAGGGCATCGGCGGCGCCATGATGGTGCCGGTCGGCCGGCTCATCCTGCTGCGCAGCGTCGCCAAATCCGAGCTCGTCCGCGCCATGGCCTACCTCACGGTGCCGGCGCTGCTGGGCCCGGTGCTCGGGCCGCCGGTCGGCGGCTTCATCACCACCTATGCGAATTGGCGCTGGATTTTCTTCCTCAATCTGCCGATCGGCATCCTCGGCATGGCGCTGGTCTCGCTCTTTATCGAGAATTACCAGACGGAAAAATCGCCGCCGCTCGACTGGCTCGGCTTTCTGCTCAGCGGCTTCGCGCTGGCCGGATTGGTCTACGGCCTCGATCTGATCGGCCGCTCCACGGACGGACCCGTCGTGATCGGCGCCATCCTCTGCGCCAGCCTGCTGGTTGGCGCGCTGGCGGTGCTGCATTTCCGGCGCCATCCGCATCCGCTGATCGATCTGTCGCTGCTGCGGGTTCCCACATATGCCGCGAGCGTCGTCGGCGGCTCGATCTTCCGCATCGGCGCCGGCGCGGTGCCGTTCCTGCTGCCGCTCATGCTGCAAATCGGCTTCGGCTGGTCCGCCTTCGCCTCGGGGCTGCTGACCTGCGCCTCGGCGCTCGGCGCCTTCACCATGAAGATGACGGCGCGGCCGATCCTGCGCGGCCTCGGCTTTCGCCGGGTGCTCATCGGCAACGGCATCGTCAGCGGCCTGGCGATCATGCTCTGCGCCCTGTTCCAGCCGACGACGCCCTATGTCCTGATTCTCGCCGCCCTGCTGTTCAGCGGATTCTTTCGCTCGCTGCAATACACCAGCCTGAACACCGTGGCCTATGCCGATATCGGCGCCGCCCGGATGAGCGCCGCGTCGAGCGCCGCCAGCATGATGCAGCAGCTGACGAACGGGCTGGGCGTGGCGGTCGCCGCCTTGCTGCTGCAATTGACGCGGCAATGGGGCGGCGGCGCCACGCTGATTCCGGCGGACTTCCACATCGCCTTCGTGGTGACGGCGCTGATCTCGCTGTCGTCGGTGCTGTTCTACCGGAATCTCGATCCGGCCGCCGGCGCCGAGGTCAGCGGCCATCGCCGCGGCAAGAAGCTCGATGTCGAGCCGGGCAGCGCCTGAGGGGACGCAGCGGCGCGATATTAGGTAGCGGTTGCACAAGCGTTTAATCGTCTAGGTCGGATTAGCCCGGATTAATCCGGATTTGGCCGGACGTACGCCTTTTGGTGGCGAGGCTACTTATCAGACAAGATCAAATTGAGCTTGTAGTGCCCTCGCAATATCAAACGCTCGCGAGCACACAACTTCGTTGCCGTTTACAGTCCAAGCTGCGTCCCAACTTTGGTGCAGGGGCTTAATAATTGCGACGCTAATTACATGATCACATTCAGAATGTTTGCGAATCTCCTGCATAAGCAATGCAATCAGCTCGTCTTTCGATTTCTTCTCCTTAGCCATGTTGAAACCTCCCGTTTACGATCATCATAGGTTTTCCCCTCGGGGGTCAGTGGTGCGCGGTGATTAATGCTGCCGCTATCTCTTCTTGTGTTTCCGATAGGAGGCGGTTCGGCTGACGCTTGCAGGCAACGTATAATCTACTCATTACACTTTGCGCTGACTCTCCCCGCAGAATGTCCCGGTTAGAGCCTTCCGCGACTCCGGAAAGGAATCCCAACGCCCAACCTCCCAATGCGGTCACGGTCAATGGCGGCTGGCCAGAATCCATGGCGGCGATGAAGGACGAGCACCTGTCATCGTTTGGGGTGAGAATTTTGATTGTATTTTGGGCGGCTACAGAACCAGCCACGGCAATAAGAACAGCGCAAACCAAAACGATCAACCGCCGCATGATCCCCTCCCGGTGCTTATACGAAGAGGATAGGACGGCCTGGGGATAGCGCCTAGGGCGGCGGTACGAAGCCTCTGACGCCCCGCTTGTGCGTATGGATTAGTGTGCCGCCGTGCCTCGCCGCTAATGCAGCTTCACCACCGGCTCGGTGCGGCGGGTGATGCCGCGCGCGATCGCGCCGAGAATGGCCTTGAGCGGCCCGATCAGCACGATCTTGTGGATGAGATAGAGCGAGCGATACATCAGCCGCGCGAACATGCCCTCGATGAAGAAGCTTCGGCCGACGAGGAAGCCCATCAGGCTGCCGACCGTGCTGTAATCGCCGAGCGAGACCAGCGAGCCGAAATCCCGGTAGACATAGGGTTGCAGCGGCCTGCCGGCCAGGCGCCGGCGCAGCTGCTTCACCAGATGTGACGCCTCCTGATGCGCGGCCTGGGCGCGCGGCGGCACCGGATGGGCATGCCCCGGCCGGGGGCATTCGGCGCAATCGCCGATCGCGAACACGTTCGGCTCCTCGGTCGTCTGCAGGGTCTGCGTCACCACGAGCTGGCCGATCCGGTTGACCTCGAGCCCGTCGAGCCGCGCCAGCACGTCCGGCCCCTTGACCCCGGCGCACCAGATCACCAGCTCCGCCGGGATGAAATCGCCGGCGGCCAGGCGCACCCCGTCGGCGCGCACCTCGGTCACTTTCGATTTCGTCCGCACGACGATACGAAGGTCGGTCAAGAGCTTGGCCGTCGCCTCCGATATCCGCTCCGGCAGCGCCGGCAGGATGCGGTCCGACGCCTCGATGAGCGTGATGCGGATGTCCTTCTCCGGATCGATCCGGTCGAAGCCATAGGCGACGATCTGGCGGACGGTGCGGTGCAGCTCGGCGGCCAGCTCCGTCCCGGTGGCGCCGGCGCCGATGATCGCGACATCCAGTTGCCCGTGCCGCACCGGGCCGGCTTGGTCGTTGGCCCGGATGCAGGCATTGACC
>Ga0209483_1000238_pt1 | contig 51417 bp, 22 predicted proteins | sample NGEPerA_FD_184508 | JGI IMG/M metagenome (GOLD analysis project Ga0209483, IMG submission 184508) | Arctic peat soil microbial communities from the Barrow Environmental Observatory site, Barrow, Alaska, USA - NGEE PermafrostL2-A... | ecosystem: Environmental > Terrestrial > Soil > Wetlands >...
GTGTGCAGCGAAGTCGGTATTCACGCGGAAAAAATTTTGCTCGGCAGCCAGGTGGAAAAATTGACGGAAGACGAGTTGTGCAAGGAAGTCGAGACGACGGATGTTTTTGCGCGCCTGTCGCCGACGCACAAAAAGCGCGTCGTGCAGGCGTTGCAGAAGAACAAGCACGTCGTCGGTTTCATGGGCGACGGTATCAACGACGCCCCTGCCCTGCGCGCCGCTGACGTCGGCCTATCGGTGGACAACGCCGTGGACATCGCCAAGGAATCGGCGGACATGATCCTGCTCGAAAAAGATTTGATGGTGCTGGAAGAAGGCGTGCTCGAAGGCCGGAAAGTTTTCGTGAACATTTTGAAATACATCCGCATGGGCGCCAGCTCGAACTTCGGCAACATGTTCAGCGTGCTCGGCGCGAGCGCGTGGCTGAAATTTTTGCCGATGCAGCCGATCCAGGTTTTGACGAACAATCTGCTCTATGATTTTTCGCAGGTGCCGATTCCGACCGACAATGTCGGCACGGCCATCATCTCCAAGCCGCGCCCGTGGGCGATGGGCGAGATCGCGAAGTTCATCGTGTTCATCGGCCCGATCAGTTCCATCTTTGACTACACGACCTACGCGCTGATGTATTTTTATTTCAAATGCGGCGACCTCGGCCTCACGCCGCCGTCGCCGGAACTCGTCGCGCGCTTCGCCAACGCCAAGGACAACGACCACACTTACGCCGCCGCGCTGTTCAGCACCGGCTGGTTCGTCGAATCGCTGATGACGCAGACGCTCATCGTCCACGTCATCCGCACCAACCAGATTCCGTTCATCCAGTCTCGCGCAAGCTGGCAACTGACGATGACCACCATCGCCGTCATGGGCGTCGGCGCGATCCTGCCATTCTCGCCGCTGGCCCGGTATCTGGGCTTCGTGCCGCTGCCGTGGCAGTTCTGGCCGTTGCTCGCGGTCACGCTGGTCTGCTACGTCGGGCTGACGCAAGTGATAAAACAGTGGATGGTCCGAAAAAACTGGATCTGATTCCCGCCAAAAACCGAACGCCGTTCCGTGACCGGCGGGACGGCGTTTTTTTTCTGGAAAAAATCAGGCGTTGAAGGATTTGCCGCAGCCGCAGTTTTCCTTCGCGTTCGGGTTCGTGATTTTGAACCCGCCGCCGGTCAGCGCGTCGCTGAAATCCACCACCGTTCCGCGCAGATATTGCGCGCTGATGGCGTCCACCAGCACCGTCACTGCTGCCTGATCGGACACAAAATCACCGTCGCGCGGCTCGTCGAAAACCATGCCATATTGCATCCCGGAGCAGCCGCCTTGCTCGACATAAACGCGGAAGTTCTTTTTTGCATTTTCCGGCTTCGTCAAAATGTTCTTAACCTCCGCCGCCGCGCACGGCGTCAGCGTCAGGATGGTTTCCGTGGTCAATGCGTTCATCGCCGGCAAATTAGGTTCAATCGGGCGCCAAGTCAAACGCCGTCAGTTTTTGAGCGCCGCCCGTTTCTTCTCCAGCGAATCCTTCAACTGCGGCAATAATTCCTCCAGCCGGTCAAAAAAATCGTCCACCTGATTTGCGTCGCCGCCGCCAACGCTGCCGATCAATGGCAGCGCCTGCAACCCGGCTTTTTTTGTCCAAAACTCATCCGCCGGCGAATAAACCACGTCCAGATAATCATCCAATGCCATGGCGAGCAAAATTTTCCGGTCGGGGGCCAGCAGCCCGTCCGCCTTTTTTTCCAGCACCAGGCCCAGCCCGACCTTCGCCTGGTTGTGCAAACCCGCGCCGGCCAGCGGCGAGTTCGCCACCTGCGCGTAGGCATTGGTCGCGCCGTCAAAATCGCCGAGCTGCAAGTCACAATTACCAATCTCGCCCAAGGCGCGCACGCCGGCTTCGTTGGTCGGCGACATCTGGCTCAAAATGTTCGTGGCCGTCTGGAAGTTCGCCAGCGGATTGTTCGTGTCCGTCGAAGGCGTCTGCATCAGCGACGCGGCGTAGGCGAACCGCGCCGGCACCTTGAGTTCTTCCGGGCAGTTGGTGTCGTTGAGGAGCGGTATGAAATAATTTTTGATGGCGCCGGTGTAGTCAAATCGTCCCATCGCCGCGCGCCCGGCCATGATTTGCGCGTTGCCAGCAAGTTCGTTGGTTGGAAAATCCTGGTAAATCAATTCGTAGTTCAGTTCCGCCGCCACCAGATTCGTCCCGCCGAGCCGGAAAAAATGGTCCGCCACCCACCAGTGCGCCAGCGGCGCGAGCGCGTTGGTCGGGAACTGGCCGATAAACGCCGTGAACTGCGCCAGCGCCTTCGCTTCGTTGTCCGCATGAAAATTTGCCAGCGCCAGTGCGTATTCCATCTGCGGCCGCAAATCGTTCGTCGGAAAATCGCGCAGCCAGCCTTCGTAGTTGGTGATCGCCGCCGGCCAGTTTGCCTCCTGCTCGTAAGTCCGCGCCACGGCCATCCGCGCCTGCGGCAGCAATTCGGAGTCGGGATAGCGCTTCTCAAACTTCTCCAGCAACGCGCGCGCAACAGCGGGCTGACGGGCGTCGTCGGCCTTTTCCGCCACCAGCAGGATGGCATTGTCCGAAAGATCCCCCTCCGGATAGGTTTTCAAAATTCGCGCCAGCGTGTCGTTTGCGCCCGACGCATCATCCAACGCCAGATTTGCGCGCAGGCATTGGTAAAGCGACAGTTCGCCCAGCGCCGGGCCGACGGCGGGCAAATTCGCATAATCATTCAGCACCGCCTCATAATCCGCCCGCGCGCCGGAAAAATCTTTTTGCTTGAACCGCGCGTCGCCCATTTTGAACCGCGCCACCGCCTGATCTTCCGACGACGGCAGCGCCCGCGCGGCGGCCTGGAAATCCGCCAGGCTTTCAGGATATTGTCGCGCGAGCCAGTGGCACCAGCCGCGATCCAAAAACGCTTTGCCGGCGAGCGGGCCATTTGTAGTCACGGCGAGCAGTTGATCCAAATTCGTCTGCGCCGCGGCGAGCTGATTGGTCGTCGCCGGCCGGGCCACAAATTCTTTCAAGTGCAGTTCGCCCAAGGCCAGCCAGACGGGTTCCGCCGCCGGTGAAGCGGGAGACTGCGCGAGAAATTTTTCCAGATTTGCCTCCGCGTCCGCCAGGTGATTTTGCGCCACCGCAAGTTCCGCCATTTTCAAAACGGCCTCCTGCTGTCCGACGGGAACGCCGTTCGTGAGGTTTTCCTGCCACGCGGCGCCGGCCTCGGCCAGCCGGCCCATTTTCTCCAGCACGCTGGCGCGGAACGCCACGCTGGCAGCCAGATTGGTCGCCCATCCGTTGCCCCGGCCATGGCGGGCGATTTCGAGCAGGTTGGTGGTGGCCGTCAAAGCCGCCTCCAGATCGTTCAGGCCCAAGTCCGCACGGCCAAGCAGATGCGCCCGGTTCCAATCCTGTTCCGGCGTGAGCATCGCCGGATTCAGCCCGTTCAAAATCTTGAGCGCCGCCGCAAAGTCCTGCTGCGAACATTTTGAGGCCGCCTGCAACAACCGTCCGGCGGCGACCGATTCGCTGGCCGGATCCAGTTGCGCCGCGCGCTGGAACAGGCCGTCTGGTTTGTCCAGCAAATCGTCCACGCGCGGCCAGTCGGGAATTTGCCCCCAGGCCGCCGCCGCCTCGACCACCGCGCTCAAGCCCAGCGGTGATTCGGGAAAATCATGCGCCAGTGAAATGAATGTTTTTGCCGCACCACGGAAATCACCCAGGGCAAACCGCGCCTCGGCCGTCCAATAAACATAACGATCCGTCAGCCCCGCCGTCTTCGCCCTGGCCAGATTGTTGGAATCGGCCAGCCAGCCGATGGCGTCCTGGTATTTTCCGAGATAAAATTCCGACTGCGCCAGCAACAGCACCGCCTGCGGCGCGCTGGCGGATTTGCGATACGTCTGGAGAAACTGCGTCAGCCCGGCTTCCGCGCGGCCATAAAACTGGTCATGGAATGCGTCGAGCGCGGCGGCGTAGGCGCGTTCTTCGCGGGTGGCGGCGAAAAGCGGGCCGCCGCCCAGAACGAGCGCGGACAAAACCAGAAACCATCGCCGGAAAAAAGCCATGCGCCAAATCTAAACCACGAAGCAGAACGACAAAAGCGGGAAATCCATGACTTTGATTTGAACAATCAAGGAACAAAGCAACAAAGTTTTTCTTCTCTTGTGACTTTGTTCCTTGGTTGTTCCTGTCGGTTTCAGGCCAAAACGCTCTTCAGATAATGTCCAGTGAAACTCGCGGCGCAGTGGATGATCTTTTCCGGCGGGCCTTCGGCGACAATTTTTCCGCCGCCGGCGCCGCCTTCCGGGCCGAGGTCAATGATCCAGTCCGCCGTTTTGATCACGTCCAGATTATGTTCGATGACGAGCAGCGTGTTGCCCGCGTTGCGCAATTTGAACAGCACTTCCAACAATTTCGCCACATCGTGAAAGTGCAGGCCGGTCGTCGGTTCATCCAGAATGTAAAAGGTTTTGCCTGTCGCCTTGCGCGCCAGCTCCGTCGCCAGTTTCACGCGCTGCGCCTCGCCGCCGCTCAACGTCGTTGCCTGCTGGCCGAGGTGGATGTAGCCAAGGCCGACTTCGCCCAGCGTCGCCAGCGGATCGTAAATCTTCGGCACCACGCGGAAAAAATCCACGCCTTCATCCACCGTCATGTCCAGCACGTCCGCGATGTTTTTGCCCTTGTAGGCGATCTCCAGCGTTTCGCGGTTGTAACGCTTGCCGTTGCACGCCTCGCAAGTCACATAAACCGCCGGCAGAAAATTCATTTCAATCTTCAGCACGCCGTCGCCCTCGCACTTCTCGCAGCGTCCGCCTTTGACATTAAAACTAAATCGCCCCGGCTCGTAGCCGCGCACCTTCGCCGCCGGCAATTTGGCAAACAAATCGCGGATGTGATTGAACATGCCGGTGTAAGTGGCCGGGTTGCTGCGCGGCGTGCGGCCAATCGGCGACTGGTCAATGACGATGACCTTGTCGAGACTTTCAAAACCTTTCAGCGCGCGATGCTCGCCGGGCCGCTCCTTCGAGCCGTAAAATTTGCGGAACAGCGCCCGTTGTAAAATATCGCTGACCAGCGTGCTCTTGCCGGAACCGCTCACGCCGGTGACGCAGGTGAACGTCCCCAGCGGAATTCGCACGTCAATGTTCTGCAAATTATTTTCCGTCGCGCCGGTGACTTCCAGCCAGCCTTTTTCTTCCGTCGGCGAAATCCGTTTTTTAGGAATCGGAATTGAAAGTTCACCCGTCAGATACTGACCGGTAAGCGATTTTTTTGCCGCGAGAATTTCCGGCAACGTGCCCGCCGCCACCAGTTCGCCGCCGTGGACGCCCGCGCCCGGACCGAGATCCAAAATATAATCCGCATTGCGAATTGTGTCGGCGTCGTGTTCCACCACCAAAACTGTGTTGCCCAAATCGCGCAGACCTTTCAGCGTGTGAAGCAGGCGGTCGTTGTCGCGCTGGTGCAAGCCGATGCTCGGCTCATCCAAAACATAAAGCACGCCGACCAGCGCCGCGCCGATCTGCGTGGCGAGCCGGATGCGTTGCGCCTCGCCGCCGGACAACGTGCCACTCTCGCGGTCCAGCGTGAGATAACCGAGGCCGACGTTTTTCAAAAAGCCGAGCCGCGCGCGGATTTCCTTGACGACTTCGGCGGCGATTTTTTGCTCGAACTCGGTGAGTTTGAGATTTGCAAAAAAATCGTCGGCTTTTTCAACGGACAAACCGCAGACGTCCATGATTGAAAATCCGGGAATTTTGGGGAGCGCGAGCCTCCGGCTCGCTGTTTTTGGCGTCTCGCCAAAAACTTTCGCGCGCGTTTTGTCGGACGATGTTTCCGGCGAGACGCCGGAAACTGCGGGCGAGACGCCCGCGCTCCCTAAAGTCACGGCCAGAATTTCAGGTTTCAGTCTTTTGCCGCGACACGCGTCGCAAAATTGCGGACTCATGTAAGCCTTGAGCCGGTTGCGGATGAATTCGCTTTCGCTGTCCGTCGCGAGGCGTTCGAGATTCGGCAATACGCCTTCAAACGGACGGCTGATGGAGCTGACTTTTCCCGCGCGCCAGAATTTGAATTCAATGTCATCCTCGCCGGAACCGTTCATCAAGGCTTTCCGGAAATCGTCCGGCAAATCCTTGTAAGGCGTTTCGAGGCTCACGCCGAAATGCGCGGCGATGGAGCGCAGCAGCGCCTTGTAATAAATGTTCATCCGCTTGCCCGCGCGCCGCCACGGCTGAATCGCGCCCTCGAGCGGCAGTTCCATGTCCGGCACAACGAGCGCCTCGTCGAAAATCATTTTCTGGCCGAGGCCGTGACAGACCGGACACGCGCCGGCGGGCGCGTTGAAGGAAAAATGTTTCGGCGTCGGCGGATCGTAGCTCTTGCCCGTCGCGGGCGAACACATTTTATTTGAGTGCAAAGTTTCAATCCAATCTGCCGTTGGTGGGGCGAGCGTCCCCGCGAGCCGATGCGGAGACTTGCTGTTTTCAGTCCGGCTCGCGAGGACGCTCGCCCCACCAGACTTTGGACTTTGGACTTTGGAATCGTCCGGCAATTGATGCAGCGCGAACATAACGCCTTCGCCCCAGCGCAAGGTCGTCTCGACGGAATCGCCGAGCCGCACACGAATTTTATCGTCAATCACCAGCCGGTCCACGACGGCCTCGAGGTTGTGAAATTTTTTCTTGTCGAGCTTCGCGCGCGCGACATTTTCGCCGAGTTCGATCAATTCGCCGTCCACGCGCGCGCGGACAAAACCTTCGCGCGCGAGCCGCTCGAACACGTCGCGGAACTCGCCTTTTTGCCGGCGCACAACCGGCGCGAGGAGCATCACGCGCGTTTTTGGCGGCAGCGCGAGAATTTTATCCACGATGTCGCTGGTGCTTTGCGTGGAGATCGGCACGCCGGTTTCCGGACAATGCGCCTGGCCGATGTGCGCGTAAAGCAGGCGCAGGTAATCGTAAATTTCCGTCGTGGTGGCGATGATCGAGCGCGGGCTGCTGCCGGAGCTGCGCTGCTCAATTGCAATTGCCGGCGACAAACCTTCGATAAAATCCACGTCCGGCTTTTGCAACTGGTCGAGGAATTGGCGCGCGTAGGCGGAAAGGCTTTCGACATATTTGCGCTGGCCCTCGGCGTAAATCGTGTCGAAGGCGAGCGACGACTTGCCGCTGCCGCTCAAGCCGGTGATGACCACGAGCTTGTCGCGCGGGATTTGCAGCGTGAGATTTTTGAGATTGTGCTCCCGCGCGCCGCCGATCTTGATGAAGTCTTTGCTCATGCCTGCGAATTCGTTGTGGCACAGGTTTCCAGCCTATGAATTGACAGCGTGCCAGCCGCAATTTCGAAAAGCACACGCAAGATGCCTGTGCCACTACAAATGATATGTTCTTTGCTCATTAACTGTGAATTTCTCGTCGAAACGAAAAATCACACTACGCCAGGCAGCGCGGAAAGCAAAGCCGGAGTTGCCAGAAAATTTTTACGGCAGCAGGATCAGTTCGTAGAACTTCATCAGCAACGGCGCGTTCGTGTCCGTGAAGGTGAAAAGTCCGCTGCTTGAGATGATGAGATTCGGGAACGCGAACCAGTTGACGACCGGCACGAGGCTGGTCGTCCATTGCACATGGAACACGTCGTTGGTCGGCGCGGTCCAGCGCAACACCACGTTCGTGGCCGTCACCATGACGTTCGTAATGGCCGGGAACGGCGTGACGAAAATGGTGAAGCGGTTGCTGGCCGTCAACGGCGGCAGGCTGTTGTCGGTGACCAAAGTGGTGAACCGGGCGGCGAGTCCGGCGGGCGAAGCCGTCCACCTTATGATGCCGTTGGTGGAATTGATCGAAGCGCCCGCCGGCGGATTGACCAGATTGTAAGTGAGAACGGCGTTGCTCGAAGCGCTCGCCGCGTTCGTCACGGTAACGGCAGTGGAGACGCTGACGACGCGGTTGCTCTGGGATGGCAATGCCAGCGTGCCGGCATTTGGCCCGAGCAGAATCAACTGGTAAAAGTGCGTCTGGCCAAGGCCGCCGGTCTGCGAGCCGTCATCAAAGAAGGAGAACAGTCCGTTCGTCGGCGTCACCGGCCCCGTGTAAGTGATGATGTTGCTGATGATCTGCCAGTTGATGGGCACAAGGGTGGCCGTCCACTGCACTTGGAACCGGTCATTCGTCGGCGCATACCACTCCAGCAAAAATCCGTCCTTGCCGCCGATGTTGGTGAACGTGACGCTGCTGATGGCCGGCAACGGATTGACCACCACTGCAAACGCATTGGTCGCGCTCAAACTCGGCGTGCCGTTGTCCGTGACAATGGTCGTGAGGGTGTTGCTCGTGCCCGACTGCGCCAAGTCCGGCGTCCAAGTGATGACTCCGTTGGTGTTGATCGTCGGGAGATTTGTCCCGGCCGCACTGCTGGCCAAGCTGTAAGTCAGTGCTGGCGCGGGCATCGCCGCGTCCGCCGCCGTGTTGATCACCATCAGCGGACTCAACGGGTTGATGACGCGGTTCGTCTGCACCGGCAGCACCGGCGGCGGGTTGGTGGATACTGGCGATGCCAATCCCAAAAGGATCAATTGATAGAAACGCAACCCGGTGAACGGATACTGCGAGCCGTCATCAAAGAAGGAGAACAGTCCGTTCGTCGGCGTCACCGGCCCGGTGTAAGTGATGATGTTGCTGAAGCTCTGCCAGTTGATTGGCGCAAGGCTGTCCGTGAACTGCACCTGGAAGATATCATTGGTCGGCGCATACCACGTCAGCAGGAAGCCGCCGTTGGTGGCGATCACACTGCCAAGGGCCGGCAACGGATTGACCATCACGGAGAAGGAATTCGTCGCGCTCAAACTCGGCGTGCCGTTGTCCCTGACAATGGTCGTGAGGGTGTTGCTCGTGCCCGACTGCGCCAGCGTCGGCGTCCAAGTAATGACTCCATTGGTGTTGATCGTCGGGAGATTTGTCCCGGCCGCACTGCTGGCCAAGCTGTAAGTCAGTGCTGGCGCGGGCACCGCCGCGTCCGCCGCCGTGTTGATCACCATCAGCGGACTCAACGGGTTGATGACGCGGTTCGTCTGCACCGGCAGCACCGGCGGCGGATTGGTTGCCTGGTTTGTTGCCAAAAGAATCAGACGATAGTAACGCCCCGGGCCAAACCCGCCGGTCTGCGAGCCGTCGTCGAAGAAGTTGAACTGCGTGTTCGCCGGGCTGGTGAAGGCATTGGTGTTATAGCTGACTATGTTGCTGAAAGTGTTCCAGCTTGCGGGCACGAGGCCGCCGGCCCATTGCACCTGGAACAAATCATTGCTCGGCGCAAACCACGTCAGCAGGAAGCCATTAGTTCCAGCAAAGTTCGTATAAACAATGCTGGAGATAGTGGTTGTCGGTGGCGTCGTCAGATTGGTCACGGTAACAGTGAACTGGTTCGTCGTGCTCAAGGATTGATTAAAGAGCGCATCAGGATTGGTGTCGGTGACCACCGTGGTAAAGGTGAAACTGCCCGTCAATTGTGGTGTCCAAGTTATGATGCCATTGGTCGAGATGGCCGCACCGGTGACGTTCGGCGAAACGGCCAGCATATAAGTGAGCGCATTAGTCGGGATGTCCGAATCGCCGGCCGTGTTCGTCACGGTGAAGGACGCAAATTCGGGGATGAAGTAATGCGTCTGGCCTGGCACATTGGTGGGCCAGAACGGCGGCGTGTTCACCTCGTTCACGATGACCGTGAAGCTGTTGGTGGTGCTTAACGGCGGATAACCATTGTCCGTGACGACGGTGGTAATGAGGTTGGTGCCGGGGCCGTCCGCCTCCTGCGGACGAAGCGCAATAACGCCGCTGAACGAGTCAATGCTGGCATAGGACGGCGGATTGAGCAGCGAATAGAACACCAACTGCGGCGGCGAATTGCTGTCGAGGGCGGCATTGTTAACATTGGTAGTGGCCAGCTCGTCCATCGTGACGGCGGTTCCATTTAGGCCGTTTGTCCAATACGGCCGCGTGTTCGTCACGTTGAGGCCATAGGGCGCGACCGCCGACACGGTATGGAAACCGCCCCCGGCGATGTTGAACACGTTGATCAGGTTGGTGGGATAAAAATTCAACTGGCCGGAACTGGAATCGCCCCAGAACCACACCGAGCCGTCACCCTTCAAGGCCAGACAATGGTAACCGCCAGCGGCGATGGCCGTCACATTGGTCAGACTGGCGGGGACGTTGGTCTGGCCATTGGCGTCATAACCCCATACCACCACTGTGCCATCCTCCTTCAAGGCGAGACTGTCAAAGTAGCCGGCCGCGATGGCGACCACGTTCGTCAGGCCGGCGGGCACATCCGTCTCGCCCTGGGCGTTGTTGCCCCAGGCGACCACCGTGCCGTCATTCTTCAAGGCCAGGCTGTGCGAGTAACCGGCGGCGACCGCCACCACGTTACTCAAGCCGGCCGGGATATTCGTCTGGCCGCTGGAGCCACGCCCCCAAGCCACAGGGATGCCGTTATCGCGCAAAGCCAGGCAATGATAACCGCCGCACGCCGCCGCCACGGCGTTGGTCAGGTTCGGCGGCACATTAGTTTGTCCGTCCGTGTCGTCACCCCAAACTGTCACCGTCCGGTCACTGCGCAAAGCCAGGCTATGACTATAGCCACCGGCGACCGCCACGGCGTTGGTCAGGCCCGACGGCACGTTCGTCTGACCTTGCAAGTTGTTCCCCCAAGCCACCACGCTCCCGTCAGCGTTCAACGCCAGACTGAAATCGTATCCGGCACCGACCCCGGCCACGAGATTCGTCAAACCCGGCGGAATGGGCGTGGTCTGGCCAAAGAAATCAGCGCCCCAAGCCACCACGCTCCCTTGGGCAAGCACTTGGTCATAGCCATAAGTCACTCCGAGGAGATTGCTCACCACCAGCCGGAAATGAAAGGCCGTGTTAGTCAGCAGCCCGGCGATCTGGTTGGTCACATAAGTCACATTGAGATTGGTGCCTACATTCACCGGCGGCGTGGTAAAGCTGTAGGCCGGGCTGGTGCCCCATTCGAACCAAGCCGTGGCATACTCGCCGTTCGCCGTGGCCATGCCGTTCAACTGCGCACTCGCACCAGTTACGCGGGTCGCCGGCATCGTCGTGGCATACGGCGGCATGCCATAAGGAGAGACCAGATGGAACGTCACTTCAATCCCGTAAGTCACGGCAAAGTTGTTCAAGTTCTGGACGCCGAGATAATACACCGAACCGGGCACGATGTTCGTCGGCACGCTGCCGGTGCTCAAAACCGAGGAGCCGTTGGTCGCGCCCGGAAGCAAATCCACATCTCCCGGAGTGTTGATGCTGGGCGGCGCGTTGGTGCTGAACCAGACGTTCACCGGCCCGTTCAGCGCGAAGAGCAGGCGGTTCGTGGAAAAATCGGCATCAGCCGGCACGTTGACGCGGTAATAAGTAATGCCGCCGGGCACCACCGTGTTCGTTTGCTCCACGCCATTGGTAAGGTTCAGCACAACGGGACTGGTCAGGCTGGCATTGGATTGTGGCGTCAATGCCAGGCTGTGTGAAAAGCCACTGGAGATGGCCACCACATTGGTCAAGCTCACAGGCACGCTACATTGACCGGCGTCATTGGTGCCCCAAGTCACGATCTGGCCGTCGCTTCTCAAGGCCATGCAGTTGAAACCGCCGGCGGAGACAGCCACCACATTATTCAACCCCGCTGGCACGTCCGTTTGCCCCACACTGTCGTCGCCCCAAGCCACTACCGTCCCATCATATTTTAACGCGACGCTGTGATAAGCTCCGCCGGCAATGCCCACCACATTGGTCAAGCCGGCTGGCACGTTCAATTGACCGTCAATATTGTTGCCCCAAGCCACCACCGTCCCGTTGTTCTTGATCGCAAGGCTGTGGTAAAGTCCGCCGGCGATGGCCACCGCATTGCTGAATCCCGCCGGCACATTCGTCAGTTGGGAGAAATTAGCGCCCCAGGCCGTTACTAATCCATTATTTTTCAACGCCAGACGTGCATACGTTCCGCCGGCAATCGCCACCACATTGCTCAACCCAGCCGGCACAATGCTCTGGTCGCCCCACTCCGTCACGGTGCCGTTGTTCCTCAAAACCATGCTGTAAAATTCACCACCGGCTATCGCCAGCAGATTGTTCAGATTTGCCGGCACGGTCGCCTGACCCAAAGCGTTTTCACCCCAACCCACCGCCATTCCGTTGTTTCTTAGGACGAGACTGTGGCCGTAAGCGCCGGCAATGGCCACCACGTCGTTTAATCCCGCCGGCACCACCGCCTGGCGGGAAGCGTTGGCACCCCAAACCACCACATTGGCCTCATCCAAAAGCTGGTCAAATCCGTAGGCCGTGGCAGCACCGTTGCTCACCACCAACCGGAAATGATAGAGAACATTCAACTCCAGCCCGGTGATTGTGCTTTGCGTGTAAACCACATTGAAGGTGCTGCCGACATTGACCGCTGGCGTGACGTTGCCATAGTTGGTGGTGGTGCCCCACTCAAACCAGGCTGTGGCAGGCAAGCCATTGGGCGTGGCCATGCCGTTCAATTGCGCGGTGGAGCCGGTGACGGCTTGCGCGGGTTGCGTGAACGCATACGGCGCAAAAGAAGCAAGCACGGTAACGGTGAAGACGTTGGTTGCACTCAAACTTTGGTTGAACAACGCGTAGGGGTTGGTATCCGTCACAATGGTCGTGAAGGTGTAAACACTCCCCGCTTGGGCTACCGATGGCGTCCAGGTGATGATGCCATTCGTGTCAATCACGGCACCGGCCGGGCCGGACAACTGATAAGTCAGCGGATTGGCCGGAATGTCAGGATCCGTCGCCGTGTTGGTCACGACCAGCGTGCCGGGCACGACGACGAGCTGATTCGGAATCGCCGGCAGCACTGGTGGCAGATTCGATTCTTCGACAATGATGGTGAAATTGTTCGTGACGCTGAAAGACCCGTTAAAAACGCTGACCAAAATCAAGTTGGTGGACGGCCCCTGCGCCTCGGTGGGCGTCCAATTGATCACCCCGCTGGACAGACCAATGGTCATGTTGGTCGGGGCGTTCACCAGCGCAAACGTCAACGGTTGCGGCGGCGTGTTCGTATCCGTCGCCAAGCAGGTAACGGTGAAGGGCGTCGTCTCGATGTTGGTAAAGAGGCTGGTGTTGGTCGGATAAGTGAACTGCGGCGGCCCGAAGTTGGCCGCCAGCCAGGTGATCTTGGCCGTGTAATAAACTTCGCCGGCGGGATTAACATTGACCGCCGCCATATACCAGTCGCCCGGCGCCAGGGCAACCGGCGAGGAATTGGTCAACACCGCAATCTGTTCGTTCGGGGGCGGAACCGGCAGATTGGTGTAATAATCGTAACTGGACAGCGACGGCGGCGGCAGTCCGTATTTGACCACGAGCGCCATCGGCCCGGTGCGATCGTCCAGTTCAAACACTGCGCTGTAGGCATTGGGTGGCACAGTAATGTGATAGATTTGCGAGCCGTTAGTAATGTAGGGGTCGTAAGGCACCCCGTTGGTCAGGTTGATGATGTTTAGCGGCGGACTGGTGGCGATGGACACGGCGCTGACCACGACGCTCACCGGCACCGGGCCAAAATAGGCGGAGGTGTCCAGATTGGTCACATACAAGTCGAACGACGCGTAGCCGTAATAATTGGTTCCACTGCCCGTGCTGTTCGTCGGCGTGAAGATGGCAAAGCTGTTGCTAAAGTAAGTGGTGTTGGTCACGGAACCCAGGACATTGGTGAGATACACCAGACCATGGATGCTGTTGGTGACACTGAAAGCCAGATGGCCCGACTGGCCGCAAAGCTGGTAAAGATCCACGCCGACCGGTGTGTTGGTGATGGTGAGGGCGTGCGGCACGGCCAGCCAGTCGTTGTATTCTTCCAGGTCGGTGTAGCCGTCGCCATTGCGGTCATTGTTGTTGCTGGGCGTGAACCGATCGGTGCCGAACGTGATTTCCCAGAAATCCGGAATGCCGTCCTGATCCGTGTCCAGGAACGTCGGCGGACTCGCTTGAGTTGAATACTTTCCGATGCTGCCAGCCTTGTAGATGGATGCGATCTCACTGGCAGAAAGGGCGCGTTTGTAAAGGCTCAATTCGTCCAGTAATCCGCCCAAGTAAGTTCCATACGTTATGTCACGGGGTAGGTCAGCGGGCCGATGGCCCACCCAAAAATCATAACTCGTCTGGGGAACAAAACTGCCGAAATTTTGTTGCGCCACTACCACACCGTTCACATATAAAGTTCCCAAACCCGACGCCCGGTCATACGTCATAGCCACATGCTGAAAAACATTGGTCACTATTGTTCCTAAAGGCGAATCTAGTATATTAGCATTTCCACTCGTATCAGTTAAGACACCCTGAAGCAAGCCGTGAGTCCCAGGAAAGCGGCCCAACCATAACTGGACACCTACTCCATTACCCGTGTCCCCAACACCATCATTCCATTCACAAATTGGGTGAAAGAAGTCAACATTGGACAGGTTGATCCATCCTTCTATCGTCAGCCCGCCAGAAAGGCCAACGTTCAAGCTTGGACTCGCAGGCACCTCCATGTAGGCGTTGGTATTGTTTAGCAGGAATGCCTGATTCACTTCGCCAGGCGCAAAGCTGATGCCACTTTGCAATATGCCATTATTGGTGCCAACACTATCATTGCCATTACCTTCGCCTTTCCACCAAGCCACCATCCCCGACAAAGGCGGCGTGGAGATGATCGTGCCGGTCTGGTAGCGAACCTTGGTGACGATGTCCGCGTCCGCCGGGTCGCGCTGCGTCAGGTTCACGCCGGCAAAATCCAGCACGCGCTCATACGCGAGGAATGCCTCGTCCACCGGCACGGGCGGCGTCGGGAACGCTCGGCCAACCCGCGTGTAATCATTGGTGAACATGTCCCAGCCGGTGTCGGCCCCGTTCAGAATGCCATTAGTGTCGCTGTCAATGAAGTTGTTGGTCTGGAAAATCCAGTTGGCTGCCAGCGCGTTGGTTACGCCGCCAAAGAACGCGATGTTGGTGATGGCGTAATTAGTCCCGTTCATCGCCGTGTCGGGGCCGGCGATGAGATAGTTGCAGACATAGTTCAACTGGTTGGTGCAGCCGTTGGTGCTGTAGCTCAAATCATTGGTGCCGCCGGAAAGGCCGGAGAAAGCGCCCCAGTTGTAGATGACATTGTTGACGAAATCCAAGGTGAGGTTGTCGCCGAGGCGCGGGGTGCCGCTGTAGTTGTCAGCATAAAGATTGTGATGAAAACTCAACGCCCCGCCGCCTTCGCGCAGCAGTGAACCAATGACCTGCGGGTTGTTGGTGTCGTAAAGGCTGTCCGCCATGATGGACCATTGCACGGTGACGTTGGATGAATTCAGAACGGACACCAGGTCGTTTGCACTCCAGGAAGCGGAGATGTGGTCGGCAATGACATTGAAAGCGTGCAGGAATTGAAGTGAATCACCCGAGCCAACCGCTGTTGGATTGGCGGTCAAACTCACCGCATCCAGCAGCACGCCGTAGGAGCTGGACGTTTGCGAGGCAAACTTAATTTGCGTGATGGGAGAAGTGGCGGTAAAAACGACGGAAGTCGTCGCCCACGGCAGGCTGCCCCATGAGGTGTTTGGAAAACTTACCGTGAGGTTCAGCAACAGAGTGTTATTTTGAATCAGGTTCACGGAGGCGGTCGGGTGGCCGGAAACGACGCCATCAGGATTTTGAGAATACGCAAATTTCAAAGCATAGCTGGTTCCGACAAGGGTGGCCACGTTCGTCGTAATCGTGCCCGGTCCGACGAAGCCATTAATGTCTATAAAATTAATTCCGGCATAGGCCCGGCTTGAGTCGGAGAGCAAATCAATATCTCCCGCCGTGACGAGCCATCCGCCGCCAAAATAACTTCCTGTGCCCAATGTTGCCGAGCTGCCACCTTCAAAACCATTAGACCAGACCACTGTCGGATTTGCTGTTGCTGTGGCACCATCCGGCCGCAAGCGCATGTCGCGGATAATCACGTCATGCGCATTTGTCACCGTCGTCATGTTGCCTAACACCGTGATGCCGCCGCCGGGCGCGGTCTGGCCGGCGATGGTCAGATACGAATTCGTGATGACCAGCGGTGACAGCAGGTTGATGGTGCCAGAAATGTCGAAGACCACCGTGCGGTTGGTGGCGTTGACGGCGGCGCGCAAGGTGCCCGGTCCCGCGTCACCGTTGGTCGTGACGTGATAGACGCTGCCGAAACGCCCGCCCATCGCGCTGCCGCCCGCGCCCGCCGCGTCGGGAAACGCCGGGAAATAGGCGTTCGTCTGCATCACCGCGATGATGGTGTAGCTGATGCGATGCGTCTCCTTGTTCGGCACGCCGAGATACCAATCGGCAACGAGATTGGTCAGCACGCTGTTGGTATAGATCAGGATCAGTTCAGGATCGGTCCCGGGGTTCTGGCTGGTTTGGAAGAATGGCGGCGCGAGCGGCAGGGCATTGGTCTGCACGGTCAAATCGCCGTCACCGCTCAAGTTGTATAGCTCAAAGCGCAGGCCTTGATTAGTGACTCCGTTGACGACCATGTTCGTGACGGCAAAATGGAAGAAGTTCGTCAGCGCCGCGCCCGGCCCGGCGGTCCAGGTGAACGGCACGCCGTTCGTCAAATCAATAATGTTCGGTGTCGCATTGGTGACATCCAGTTCCTTGACCAGCACGGTGTTGGTTATCTGGCCGCTGTCGCGCTTCCACACGCCGAGATACCAGCGCCCGGCGGACAACGGCACCGGCGAGGAATTAGTGAGGACGTATATGTTTTCGTCCAGGTTGCCCACGTCAAAGCTGCCGTAGTCGGAACTCGTCAGCGTCGGCAGCGGCACGCCTTTGCGGATGACAAGGTCGGCGTTGCCGCTCAAATTCAGAAGCTGGAAAGTCACCTCGTAGGCGTTTGAACTGACATCATACTCAAAGTAACGGACGGAATTATATTCATTTGTGTTCAGAACATTCGGGAAAGGCACGCCGCTGGCCAGCGCGACAATGTCGTAATCCACTTCCAAAGTCACCGTGGCCGTGTGGCCATTGGAATTTCTGACGCCGAGATAGTAAGACCGGCCAGCCTGTGCGGCCGACAGCGGCAGCGCGGCGTTGACCGTCAGCGCGGGCAAACCTATGCCGCCGGTGGAATTTGCCAGCATCGTGACGTCGCCCGGATTGGAACCGGTCGGCGGATTAGTCGGGTTGAAAAGCAAGTCCACCGGCAGACTGGACGAGACAAGGATGTTCGTCGCGACATGCGCCCATTCCGGCACCGTCACCAGGTAATAAACAATCTGGCCCGATGGCACGGTGGTGGTGACCGGCGTTTGCGGCGGCAGCGAGGCGGAAACGACCGCGTTGGACACGAGGACGAACGACAACTGCCAGTTCACCAGTTGATCCACGTTGGTGACATAGGCGCCGGCGCGGTTGTCCCAGACCTGCAAAGTCCAGTTGCCGGCGGCAGTGTCGCCGTTGAGCGCGGCCAGCGCCTCTTCCGGGAGATAGTAGAGATTGGTTTCCGGCGCCTCGGAAACCACAAAGGAATCCAGCAGGATGCCCGGCTCCAGCCCGGTGATCTGCAGCGGCATCGAATTGGACGCGGCCGTGAAGGTGAAGCTGTTGACCTCCCATTTGTTGTTCACGCCAAAGATGACGTTGCTGTTGGCGCCGAAGGAAACCAGCGCCTCGGCCAGGCCGACGGCCGGCGTGACGCTGGGATCAAATTTGCCGATGAGCCGGTTCGTGGTGTCCGCCGATACATGATAGATGGCGGAAATTTCCGCGAGCGACAACGCGCGCGAATAGACGCTCATTTCATCCATCCTGCCGCCGTAGAAATTGTTCGTGTAACGGCTCATGTCCCAGCCGAGCAGCAGGTCGCCGTCGGTCTTGGGCACAAACGGCGTGCCGAAGTTGGTCGTGGCGACATTCGTGCCGTTGAGATAAAGCGCGGCGACGCCCGAATTGGTGTTGTAAGTCAGCGCGACGTGCTGATAGACGTTGGTCGTGAGCAGGCCGGGCGCGGAGAAGATTTCATGCGACACATAGTTCGTGTCCACAATGTTCGCATACAAACAGCCTTGCAGGACATTGGTGACACCAGGCGTCCAGTTGGTGCCGGAAATCCAGAACTGCACGCCGTTCGTCGGAATGTCGCTGACTTCCACCACGCCGAAAATCCGGTTGGTCGGGGGCGCGTCACAGTTCCGGCCCAAGTTATCTTCCAGCATCCACAAGCCCGGCAGCGTGTTGGTCGGCCCCATGATGGCAACATAACGTTCGTCGCTCTTACCGCCGCAATCCAATGGCTGGCCCGGCGTCCAGTTCGTGTAAGCCACATTGGTCGAGCCGCCCGACCAGATGAAGGTTCCCGGAACATTCGTGTCATTGAGACCAGTCCACAAATCCCGGTTCAGCGTGCCATAGGCGGTGAAGGTGTCATAGACCCAGTTTTCCTCGTTGGCCGTGTCAATGGTCACCAGATGTCCGCCGAGCTGCTGCGCCCATAGTTCAGAAGTCGTCCAGTTCGTCGCGCCGAGCAGATAATAGTAATTGCCGGTGGCCGGATTCAACACCGGGCCTTGCACGATGACAATGTTGGTCACCGCCGAGTTGGTCGGCACATGGGCCAGCCATTCGACGAGCGGCTGCGGCCGCAAAAGGTTGGTTGGACTAATCCAGCCTTCAATGGTGAACCCGCCGCCCGCGCCCACGTTCAGCGAGGCGGACGCCGGAACCTGCACATAAGTGTTCGTGGCCGCGAACTGGAACGTGTTGCCCGGGTCTTCAAATTGGAAGGCCTGGCCGACTTCGCCCGCTGGAAAATTGAACCGCCCGACCAGCGTGCCGTTGTTGTCGTTGTTTTCCGGGTCGGAACTGTCGCTGGCGTCGCCTTCGCCGCGCCACCAGCCCTCAATGCCGGAGCCGCGATACCAGAAGGTCACGTTGTAAATCCGTCCAGGGACGGTGGCAATCGCACGCGTGATCGTGCCGTTGGCCAGCGCCAGCACATTGCTGCCGTTGGCGTCGCCGGTGAGGGCGGTGGACGGATCGGTGACCACGCTCACGAGGTTGTTGGTCAGATTCACCACGTTGGTGACCACCACAAACTGGCCGTTGGTTTCAATCGTGGCATAAGTCACCAGGTTGGTGGGAACGTTCCAGCCGCCAAACGCGTCATAGATGTTGGTCGGCGCGAGATAGTCGCCATTGGTCGCCAGGTTGAAGTCACTCAAGGCATAGTTAGTCGCGTCGTCCGTGAAATTGTAGGGCGGTTCTGCAAACTTGATGGGCACGGTGGCCAGATTGGTGTCATCGGTGAACACCAGATACTGGTAGTTTGTGTTGGGCGCGCCGGCCGTATAAATCCACGCATCGCCGCCGGCGGCATAAGGATTGCCAAACTGGTTTATAATGATGGTAATGTTGGTAAAGCCCGGCTGGGGGGTGACCGTAATAGTCACCGGAATTGTGTTTTGTGCGCCGCCGCCGGCGGGAGGATTGTTGGTAAATCCGGTGTCGTAAAGCAAATCAGGTGAGCCGAGATAGAAGCTGGCCGTGTTGGTGCCTTCATAAACCGTCATTTCGTCCGGCACCGTGTAGAAGTTATAGGTGATCGGCACGGTTATGCCGGTGGGCGGGACGGCCAGGTAATTAGTGTTGGCCGCCGCGCCGCCGGTGGCGGTGGAGTTCAGGACATTGGTATAGACAAACACCGCGCCCGCGCCGTTGGTGTCGCCGCCGCCGCGATTTTCCATCAGCAACGAGCGCTGCCCGGTCGGGCTGACTAATGTGAACGTGTAATCCGAGATGCGCGGCGACTGGACCACCAGCCCGACATTCACCGACGCGACCTGTTGCGTGACCGTGATCGGAACCTGAATGGTGGAGCCGGAGATGGATGCATTCGGAAACGGCGGCACCGGCGTGACGGCGTCATCGAGGAGCGGCTGCCCCGAACCGGCGATGTAGTCATAAATATCACTGGCGGACGTGTCAATGCCTAGCGTGGCGCTAAGGAAAACATTTTGCGCCGTGGTCGCGTTGGGATTGTAAAGGCCGATGAAATACCGGCCCATCGCGAGCGGCGGCCCGATGGAAATGGCATTCCCCGGCGGCGTGCCGTTCGTCAAATCCGCCTCCTGGTCATAATCCGTCAAGGTCGGGTCGTTGCCGATTTTTTCATACATCCGGATCGGCGGCAAGGCTGGCGGCACCGTGACGTTGGTTCCGAAAAAGGTCAGGTTGGTGTAACCCGCCGGCACATTCACGTAATCTATGAACCAGCCGCCCGGCGGCACGGACACGATCACGCCCGGCTGCTTCAAATCGCGATGCGGCTGGATGACCAGATTGAAGGCGCTGACCTGTCCCGTCATCGTCAGCGAGTTATCCATCACGCTTAAGATCCATGGACCGAGCGCGGACTTGGCGCGGAAATTTACGAGGCTGCCCGGCCCGTCGGAATTGGTGGTGCCGAGAACATGATTCCGGCTGTCGTCATAGACAATGGGCGCGGCGCCAATGGTGTTGCCAAAACCGTCATGGCTGTTTAGCACGACCGACTGGCCGCTGAAGGTCAGCGCGCCGAACAGGTCGCCGAAATTCTGGTGTTCATCCAGGTTGGTCACCGTCACGTCTTCCACCACCATCGGCAGCACCGCCAGCGCGAAAATATTGGTGACGCCCGGATGCGCGTTGTTGCCGTCGGGAATGAGCGTCGGCAGCAGCAGGCCGTGGACAATCTGGTTGCCGTTCTGGTCCAGCGCGCTGAACGGGATGTCGGTGAACACCGGCAGGAACGCGTATTCGGACGCCATCTGGTCCTCCGACTTCACGCCGACGTAATAAATCTGGCCCGGCGCGGAATTGGTGTAGAAGGCAAATTCCGTTCCGCCCTGGCCGAGCGAGGCGCGGCTGTTGTTCGCGCCGGCCAGACAGTTGGAGACCGCCACCGGGTTCAGGTTCGTCAAGGACGGATCCTGCGTCACATACAGGTCAATGTCCGCCTCCGGGCGCGTGGCGTTGGCCACCGTAGACTCATAAACGCCCATGCGCGGGATTGAAAGCGTGAAGGCATCGAACAGGATGAACGCGGCGTTCGTAAAATCCGCCTGCGGCCCGGTGTTCGTGACGATGTAGAAATGCCATTGGTTCGTCATGCCCACCGTCACCACGCCATTCGGTCCCCAGACCGTGTTAGTGCCGAGCGGCAGATTGTTAGTGCCGAGCAGCGGCGAATTGGCGCCGACAAACTGGTTGAACAGCGGCGCGTTCGTGCTGGTCACCACCGTAAGGTCCTGGTCGCCGGTCGGGTTGCTGGCAATGCCGCTGTCCGTCACCGTGAACGCGTTGGTCACTTCGCCTTCGCCGACCGAAACCACCAGCGCGCAATCCTGCACGATGTTCGGCGCATACTGGCCCGCCGAGTTGTTGATCTGCGCGGTGACGGCGTTGACATTCACGGCGCGGCCCACGATGGTCACGGAATATCTCCCGCCCAACTGCGGCGCCAGCAGGATGTTTTCAACATTGTTGATCGCATCCAGGTTCGGCGGCCCGTTGGTGTCCCATGGCAGGTTGTAGCCGTTCGCTGAAATGTCATTGCCGAGATAGACGCTGCCGTAATTGACATCGCCCGTGTCGAGGTTGGTGATGATCAGATCGAGGTTGTTGACCAGCTTGATGGCGGCGGCGGGATCGCCGGGCGGATCCGTCCACACCAGCGTCGCCTGCAAGGGCAGATACTGCGAAAAACTGTTGGTGTCCAGCGTCACCAGGTAAGTATGGCTGTCACCGGTGGCCAGCGCATTGGCCGGGCTCTGATCCACGAAGAAGCTTGAACCGGCGGTGTTGAACTGGGTGGTAAGACCGTCCGGCGGCACGGAATTCTGGATGTTATCGAGGCCCCAGCCCTGAAAATTGATGCCATTGGTCACGGCGATCCCGTAGTCGCCGACCGACCGCGAACCATTGATGAGCAGCGCCTTCATCAGCGCCGGGCTGGGCGTGAGCCGCAGCGTGTTGGTGAAATAATCCGCGATCAACGCCAGCACGCCGGACACGTCCGCCGCCGCCATGCTCGTGCCGGATTCGTAACGGTAATAAGGCGCCAGTGTTTCATTCATCTGCTCCAGCACCACTTCCCGGTTGCCCACGTTGTTCGTCGTGAAAACCGACACCGTCAAATCATAGTTGACCGGAAAGTTCCGGCTGTCGCCCACGGCGAAGGCAAAGCCGTTGCCCTGGATGGCCTGGATGCCCGAGATATTGCCGCCGCTGTCCGGCGGAATGGAGACCGCATTGTTGGAGGTGGTGATGTCAATGCTGCCGGGCGCGTTGATTGGATCGGGAAATTTCGACTGCTGGCAATAGATCAGCAGGTCCGGAAACGGACTGGGGGAAAACTTGTTGGCCGTGATGCTGATGTTCACGGCGACGGCGTTCGGCGGGACGGCCACGTTGTAATAGTTCAGCGCGTTGGTGTCCACTATCTGGCCGAGGTAAGGCGTGGTCTGGACATTCGTCACGTTGTAATACGCATTCGTGTCCCACTGGCTGGAGCGCGTAGATACCACAAAGGTTCCCGGCGCGACCAGGTCCGGCTTGAACCGGCCATAAGTGCCTTCCGTGCCGATGCCCACGTTGCCGCGCGAGGAATACTCCGCCACCTCCGACCCGGAATCCGTCCTTGGCTGCCAGTAGGCGCTCATGTTGCTGTTCGCGTCCGTCACGATGTTCGTGATGTTGCGCAACTGCTCCAGCGCGCCCACCGTGATGACGTTCTTGGCCGTGCCGGGCGAAAGGATCGTGTCGCCGCTGCCCTGCGCGCCGTCGTTGTCGCCGCCGCCGCTGTTGCCCGCCGCGAACACAAACAGCATCGGCTGCGAACCCGTCGTGCCCGGCAGCGCGTCGCGCGTCGCAAAGTCGTAGCTCGCCGCCGCAAGGTCATATTCCGCCGCGCCGTTGCCGTAATCCCAACTGTTGTTCGAGATCAGCGCATTAGTCAGCGCCGCCGTCGTCTGCAACGTGTAATCGGAATAGTAGCTCGCCATGGAAAACAGATTGACCTGCGGCGCCTTGCCGCGAAAATTCGCGCCGGGAATCGAGCCTTCCGCGAACGCGCCCACGTCCACGGGATTGGTGCTGTGAATGCCGCTGCTGCCGATGATGCCCGCGACGTGCGTGCCGTGGCCGTTCGGATCCACCAGGTCAATCGGGTTCAGGCCAGACACGCGCCCCGCCAAATCCGGATGGTTCGCGTCAATGCCCGTGTCGTCCACCGCCACCAACACGTTCTTGCCGTAAAGATTCAGGTAATTCGTGGGCGTCAGCGTGTCCGCCGACACGCCCACCGTCACGCGCGACAAATCATTCGCCGCCACGCGCGCGTGCGCCGGCTCCAAAATCTGCACGCCCGGCACCTGCGCCAGCGCCGTCCAATCCGCCGGCGCAAGCACGCGCAGCACCGGGCCGAACGCCGAACGGTCGCGCCCGATGATTTTTGCGCCGAGCGCAGCCAGTTGCGATTCCGTCGCCGCCGCGTCCGCCGCGAACAGGCCGAGATTCAACGCCACGCCGGGTGGCAGCGGCTGCTGATCCACCGCCAGCCCGAGCAGCGACGATTGCAATTTGTAATAAGGCTCGTAAGGCAGCACCGCCTGCACCCTGGCATTGGCCGACAACATCCCGGCCCCGCCCGCCGTCGCGCGGACGAGATACGCATTGTTCGGGATATAGGAAACAATCTGCGCACCCGCCGCCGCCAGCGCCAGACGGAACGCCGCGTCCACCACGCCGCGCGCCTGCACGATGTAGGCGCCCGGATCACCCTTGGCTTTCAACTGCGAAGGAATCTTCAGGTCCAGCGGCTTGTCCGTGTCAATGAATGCGTTTGCCAGCAGGATCGCGTGCGGCGTGGCCTCGAGCCGGCGGATGGAATTGGTGGTGTTGCTCAAGCGGAAGGCCAACTTGTTCGTGTTCAACGTGGCGGCGGTGTGCGCGGCGGACGCCGTGCCGGCGGCGGTCGCGGCGGAAATTTTCGCGGCGGCGGCGGTGCCTTTGTTGCCCGGCGCAAGCCGATTGCCGTGCGTCCAAAACAACCACGCACCCGCCACGGCCAGCAGGCACAACAACAAAATCAAATGTCTCTGACGCATAACTTTTAATTCAATTCAAAATTACCGCATCGTTGTAGCGGCGCTCTATGAGCGTCGTTTTCCGGCGGTCACAGACCGCCGCTACAAGGGACGACCATCGGGTCGCCCAAGGCCGCGCCAAACCATGGCCCGTCAACATCCACCAATCCAACAATTCACTTATCCAACAATCCTTCCCACCCACCGCTTAGTTTGGCGGCAGCACGTTGTAGCTTTCCACCGTCGTCGTGTAATTCGTCACGAACCCGTTGAGCGTCGCCGTCACCTGCGGATGCACCGACACCACCGCGCGCACGGCGCTCTCGGCCGTGACCTGATAATTGGTGACCAACTGGAAAAACGGGCCGCTCAACACCGTGCCGCCCGGCGCAGGACTTAGCGCCTGGCCGTAGCAGTATAACACAAAGCGCGGATCGCCGAGGCGCACCAGCCCCATCATCTGCTGCGGCAGCCATTCATACTCTTCGTCGCTGATGCCGAAATTTCTTTGTTGCTGGCCAAAGCCGGCGGGAGTGGGACCGGGATGGAGCAAAGGCGATTGCCCGGTGAGCGCCGGCACGCTCAAAATATCACCGACATGCGTGAATGCCTGGAGCTGAAACAAATTCGTGTTCGCGCGCGTGGTGTTGATGCCAAGGGGGCCGTTGACAATCTGCGCGACTGGTGGCCAGAACTTATAGGGTAGCGTGTTGGAAAATACGCCCGCCGGATTGACGATTTGATAAGTATAAGTGTTGGGATCAGTGTTGGGAAGAGGTGTGCTGGCGAACACCATTGACAGGTCATTTGAAATCGCCACGATGCCGCTGAACAGCGCCGACCACGCGGCGAGGTGCGTCTGGTTGACCGGCAGCGAGCCGCGCGTGGCATTATCGTTGAGCCGGGCGGTAAAGATGTCGAACAGCAGCCGGTCCTGCGCCGGCGCGGCATTGGCGGCGTCAAAATACTGGCCGAAATACGATTGAATGTCTCCCGTCCATTGCGCCCAGGTGTTGGTGCCGAAGTAATTAGTCGTGCCATTAGCATTGACGGAGGGATACATCATATCCGCGTCCTTGAGATAGACCGTCTGCCACGGTGTGCCGCGATGCACCCGGCCAATCCAGCCGACCGTCGGATACAGGTTGGTCGGGAAATCCCAGTTATCCGAAAACTCCACGAGCGGGTCTTTGACGGCATAATTGTTGGTCACCGGAATGACGTTATTCAGTCCATCCATCTGGCCATTTTGCAGCCAAGGCTGATAACGGCCGCCGATTGGATTGGCTGGGTAGGTTGGGAGCGGCTGGGTTTGCGAGTCATCACTGTGATAATAGTCGCCATTTTGCCGCTTCACCTTGCTTGCCCAGTAGGCCCACGCGCCCGTTTGCGAATTCAAATCGCTGGCCAGGTAATGCACCTGCGGATCGTTCGCCTGCAAAAGGAAAGATGTATAAGCTGTCCGCGAAGGCGTGTAGGGAGCCTGGATGGACAATTGAGAATTGACGTAGTTCTGGCCACCATTAGGGCCAACATAATAAAAGTTGGGCACAAAAAATCCCTTAAAAAAGGCCTGTTCTGCCGGAGGCGTGGTTAAACCCATTGGGGTGGGTGAAGTGCTCCATTGACCACCCACCACCGGCGGAGGCACATTTCCTGAAGAAACCGTCAGTTGGTTCATCACGCCCCAAGGTGTCAGCGAGGCGGATGAAGCAAAGTTAGTGCTCCACTGATAATAGGTGCCGGTCTCGTCGGGATAAAACGGGTCGGCCAAGGCAGGGTTCAGATTCCAGATGCTCAACGGGTCGCTCAACTGGACGTAATCAATTACGTTGTTGCCGTCCAAAATATACGCCTGTATAAAATTCGTCATTTGCAGCCCAAATTGCGGTAACTCGGTAAGCGACGGGGTCGTCGTCTCAAATCCCGACGCCCCAGGCGAACCCACGGGCACAAAAGCTTGGACACCGAAACGATAGACTGACTGGTTGAGGAAGTTAAACGACCAGTTGACATTGAGAAATGAGTTTGGATCTGGCGTGGCATAAGGCGGGGTGCCGCTCCAGTGTGAACCCGGCCAGATTTTGAATGTGGCAATATAGTTGGTGTAAAAGTAGCCAGGCCAGGTTGCGCCGCTGCCATTGGTCAAGGTCATATAAACCTGGTCCGATGCATAAACCGTCAAACCCTGGCCGGAACGAGTGACATAATTGCTGGCGTAGGAATTCCAGAACGAAACGCCCAGACTGTTGCTGATGCCCATTATATACATCTGATTGGTCGTATAAGTTGCCGTGGCCGGATCGGTCGAACTGCGCTTCACCTCCAGCTTGCGCGTCACCTGCGCGGCGTTGACCAGATAGAACTGGTTGAAATTCGGCAGACCTTTCTTCGCGCCGATGATCCACGGCACGCCATAGACATTGCGCAGGGCAACGTTCAGTCCAGACACAATTCCAACCGGCAATACCGCCACGCTGACTGGCGGATCAAGCGGCGGCGAACCGGCCGTTAGCGTGTTATTTTGTGAATAGCCTGATACATCTTCGTAGCTGTTGATGTAAACATTCTTGTAGGAAACTCCATTGTAAAACTCGTTGGTCACCCAAAATGTCGGCCGGAAGACGTGCGGCAGGTTGTTGTTGGTCATCGTCGTGGCGTCGTAAAGGTTCGCCGCGAGCTGGAGCAGGCGGTTGACGGCGGGCGTATAGACAAAGCTGCCGTTGACCAGCACCGGAATGTTCGTGATGCCGAAGGATGGAATCTGATTCGTCATGCCGACAAACGGGATGTTCGTCAGACCCCATCCGGTCGGGTCGTTGGTGCTGATGTTGCCCGAATTGTCCAGGTGGTAATAATATGCCGCATTGGCCGGAACGCCATAGTAGGTTGCCAGATAGCTGACCGGTGCGGCCTGGAACCAACTGGCGGTGTAAGTGCGCAGCAGCCGGTCGGCGGCGGCGAGGAAGAAATCCTGCGGCCGCCACGGCACCAGGTTCGTCTCGGCTCCGGGAATGATGGCGACGCTGCCCACCAATCCAACTTGTGGTCCATTGGTATAGTAACCTACGACCGCGTTGGAATAATTGAGGTCCAGCTTGCCGGCGTCCACCGTGGAGTCGGAACCAAGCTGGTCCAGCATCCGGTAATAGGTGTAACGGTCGTAAGTATCCACTTGGCTGCCCGCCAGGCGCAGACGGTTGGTAAAACCGCCGGTTGGCCCGCCGGAAACCTTGGTTGGGTCAAAGAAATCGCCGAGGGTGAAGTAATGATTGGTGCTGTCCGCGCCGGACCACGGCAGGCTGACGTTGACCGCCGGGAGGAAAATATTCCGATTGTATTCCAAGTTGGTCTGCAACGGCCCCCGGCTGTAGTTATCCATGCCGTCATAGGGAAAAGTATTGAGCGCGTTGAAGAAAAGGTTGGCAGCAGTGGGGAGTGGAACATAATTGTAACGGTAAGCCACCAAGGCGCGGGCGTCTTCAAAGGCAAAGCCATTATTATTGGCACCAGCGGGTTCGTTGTATTCATAATAGCGTCCAGCCGGATCGGTAAGCTGACCCCAGATGTTTGTGTTCAAATCGGCGAGGAACGCCGCCAGATTGATTTCCCACGAGCCGATCCCTTGGTTGCGCATGAAGCCATCGCTAGTTGTCAGGGACGTATTCCGCGCCTGGTTATGAATGTAATTGATGTCGAGCGAATTTCCGACCGGCAAAGCGATGAAGGCGTAGCGGGAAATGAAATGGTTGTTCGGCCCGTGCGGCGCGTCGGGATGCTCCAGCACGCCGACCCATTCGGGATCGCCTTGGGCAAAAATGGTCGGGCTGCCCGAAGCGTCGTAAATGGCATTGCCAAAATTGTCATAGTTAGTAACCACGCCGTTTTGTTCAAAGTGCCCGTTCTCATTCAAATCCATGTAAAACCGGCCGAGGGGTTCGTTGGAACTGATCAGCACCGGCGCGCGGGGCAGCAAAAAAAGGTTGGCCACATTTTGCTCGAAATCGGCGGGCGTCAGCACGCCGCCGCCGGAATAAAAATAATTGACGTTGGTCGGATTGCCGCTGTTCGGGGTGAAGCCGAGCGGGTTGATATAATTGGTGGAGACGAGCAGGCGGAGGTTGTAGGCGTTGGCCGGGTTGTTGAAAATGTTGGCGACGATCTGGGCCTGGGCGCTGGCGACGGCGGTTTCGGCGGCGAGCCGCGCGGTGGTGGTGTCGGTGGTGGTGGTCACGCTGCCGCGTTCGCGCCGCGCCAGGGCGAGAAATGCCACGGCCATGACGAGGGTGATCGCGAGCATGATGAGCGTGATGATCAGCGCGATGCCCTCCTGGGATTTACGATTTTCGATTGACGATTTACGATTGGAAGCAAGACCGGCGGCGCCCGTTACTCCGGGCACGCCGCTCTCGCCGGTAAAAGGATCAACCACCCGATCCGATTTTTTTGAAATCGCAAATCGTAAATCGTAAATCGTAAATGGAAGTTTCATTGGTAAGCCGATGGGTCAACGTTCGGAATGGTCACGCGCTGGCGGAACAGGTGGATCTTGCCGGACTGCTGCGCAAGGTAATTGGACTGCGCCACCGACTGGAACGGCAGCGAGCTGGCGCGGGCCAGCGCGCGATCCTCCAGCACGCCAAGCTGCAGCTCGACGGAGGCGGGAACCATGTTGCTGAACATGTAAAAGCCGGTTTCGCCCCATTGCGGCGCGGAAAACCAGATGTTGCGATTCGTGGACCACTGGCCGCCATTCAGCCGGATAATTGTGTTGGTCATCTGATAGCCTTGGGGATCGTAGGCGCGCACGACCAGATGCACCACGCCGTCCATGACGTGGCTAAAGTTCGTCCATTGCGCGTCGTTAATGTCGCCAATAAAGTTGGTGAACAGTCCGAAAGGATTCGCGCTGATGTTCAGCTCCGCGTAAAACCGGTAGAGCGGATACAGCGGGCTGGCGGAGGCGGAATTGACGATGTAGCCCGCGCCCGTCCATTTGGTGTTTTCCCGGCCCAGCACGAAAAACCATTGCAGCAAATTGGTGCGCTGCGCGCCGCTGCCCGGCAAGGACTGGACCAGCGGCGCATAGCCGTAACTGTTGTTGGTGGCAAAAAAATTCACCGCACCGTAGTCGTAGTTGTTGTTTCCAAGATAAACATAGTTGCTCACGCCGTCGGACGGCGTCAGGCCGCGCAAATCGGAGGTGATCAAATCCATCGTGGCGCGGCTGCCTTCCAGCACGTCCGTCTGCGTGACGCTGGCACGGAAGGCCTGCTGCGTGCTGTTGAACACCGCCATCAGCGCCAGCACGATGAGCGAGAGCAGCGTCATCACCACCAGCAGCTCGACCAGGGAAAAGCCGCGGACATTTTCAATTTCCAATTTCCAATTTCCAATGGCAAACCGGGAACAGACTTTCACTGTTTTGTGTTTCCACAAAACTGGCAATTGGCGATTGGATATTTTAAATATGTTTCTCACGGCGCATTGGTGAACGACCGGGGCTGGTAAAAGTAAAGCCACTGGCCGTTGAAATGATTTGCGGCTAACTGGCCGCCGACGCTGACGCGGAACGTCTGGCGGAAGGGGCCGACGTGGCCGTTGGGCAGTTGCGGCCAGAGGAAGGTCAGCCGCAGTTCGTGCTGGTTGGCGGCAAGCTGGCTGGCATAGATGCGTTGCGCGGCCGGCAGGTTGAAAAGGTTCGTGTCCATCGGCATCGGCGCGTTGACGCAAAACAGACGGTAACTGAAGTCATCGGCGATCATGATGTCATTGTTCTGCGGTGGCTTCTCGGCGGCCAGCCCGCTCATGGAATGGATGTAGGCCACAACGTGGTTACTGTAGCAGCCGGCGCTGTATTGCCCGGCGGCAAAAAACAAATTGGGAACGGCCGGATAGTTGATGAAAGGCGGAATGAAGACATTGGCAACGAATTCCGGCGTGCTCAACAGGCCAATGATGATCATGCCGTTGGTCAATGGAGCCGTAGCATAAGGAGCCGGCAGCCCCGGGGTAACATTGTTATAAGTGTAGCCGTTCACGCCGGTTCCCTGGATTGAACCGTTGGTTCTATAAAGCGTCCAGTAATTGGTGATGGCATAGACGTTATTAGTAAGATCATCCAGGCCGCGCTCGCCGTTGCGGATGGCTTCGAGCAGCATCGAGGCGTCCTGGCTGATGACGGTCTCCTCGCGGGTGTCGCGCTGGGTGTTCATGCCGCTGGGCAGCACGAGCAGGATGCTGACCAGCGCAAACCCGATGATCGCCAGGCACAGCGCGATTTCAATCATCGTGAAGGCCGAGGCATTTTCAATTTGCCATTGCCAGTTGCCATCGGCGCACCGTCGGCGCGGCCCGCGCGGCATTTCAACTGACGATTGGAAATTGGCGGCTGGAAATTTCATGGGTTTATTGACAGCCGGAAAAACAACTGGCCGGCGGCCGGCGCGAGGGTGACGCTGTTCGTGCCGTTGCCGGCCACGGGTATGCCGCCGTAATTAACCCAGTTGATGGTGGTCAAATCGGCGTTGGTCTGAAGCGTAAAAACGTCCGCCCCGGGCCAGGAAACCACCACGCCATCGGGAACCGCCGGGCTGATGACCAAGTCCGGCACCGGCGTCAGCAAGCCCATGCGGATCGTGCCGTTGATGGTGTCGCCCACAAACACGCGGCCCGTGCCGTCCACCGTGAGGCATTGGGGATAGTTGAAGAGCGCCTGCCAGATTATGCCGTCGCTGCCGCCGGGGCTGCCCGGCACGCCGGCGAGCGTGGACACCACCCAGTTGGTGCCGGCGGGCGCGATGATTCGGATCGTGTGGTTGTAGGTGTCCGCCACATAGAGGCTGCCGTTGGTATCCGCCGCAATGCCGATAGGAAAATTAAACCTGGCGCCCAAGCCGGCCCCGTCGGCGCTGCTGCTGTTGCCGGCCTGACCCGCAATGGTGGTGACCACCCAGTTGGTTCCCACCGGCGTCAACTTACGGATGGTGTCGTTGCTGGTGTCCGCCACATAGAGATTGCCCGCGCCGTCCAATGCCAGGCCGGACGGCCCGGAGAACTGCGCGGCACCATTCGTCCCATCGCCACTGCTATTGACTCCGGCAGTTCCGGCGATGGTGGTCACCACCCAGTTGGTTCCCACCGGCGTCACTTCGCGGATGGTGTCATTGCTGGCGTCGGCCACGAACACGTTGCCGTTGGTGTCCACGGCCACGCCGGATGGATAGTAGAATGACGCGGCCTGGTTCGTCCCGTCGGCGCTGCCAATGTTCCCGGCGGTTCCGGCGATGGTGGTCACCACCCAGTTGGTTCCCACCGGTGTGAGTTTGCGGATCGTGTTGTTGCCGCCATCCGCCACATATAGGTTGCCGGAGCCGTCCAGCGCGATGCCGGTCGGTTCGTTGAACCACGCGGCACCGTTCGTCCCATCGGCACTGCCGGAGTTGTTGGTCGTCCCGGCAATGGTGGTCGCCACCCAGTTGGTTCCCACCGGCGCAACCTTGCGGATCGTGTTCTCGAAGTTATCCACCACATATAGGTTGCCGTTGGTGTCCACCGTGATGCCCTCCGGCCAGTAGAACTGCGCCGCGCCGTTCGTCCCGTCGCGGCCGCCGTTGCCAAGGGCGGTGCCCGCAATGGTGATGAAGGTGTAAGGCGTGGTGTAGCTGGCCTGCGCCCGGACGGACGGCAAGGCGAGAAAACCACCCGCCGCCAATCCGATCAATAGTTGTATCATTTTTTTCATAACCATCAAAAGTTCATTGCACCCGCTGGTATTCCAGCGTGGCGCGCCCCGTCAACCGGTCAATGTGAACTATATTATACATGCTGTTGGTGCTGTTGCCGGGCGGGGTTTCCGAAATGGACGGTGAACTGGAGGCGCTGATGTCATAGGTTTTTTTGGCCGGATTCATCGCCGGCGACACGGTGCCTTGCGCGAGGGGAATATATTCATCGAGGCCGGCGAGGTTCTGTCCATCAACCGTCAACTGGCCAAGATAATTGAAGGCGATATATGGAAGATAGATAATCGGCGACGGCTTGCTGTCGGCGGTGGGAAACGGGATGCTGTTGGTCAGGTGGAACACGAAAATCGGGATGGTGGGATTGTAGGCCGTAATATAGAAAGGCGGACTGTAGGGAGGCGGCGTGCCCAATGGCGGAAATTTCTGCTGCGCGATGAAGGTGCCATCCGGCAGATTCTGCCACGATGCGAGGTAACGCGGGGTGCCCTGCCCCGGCTGGTCGCCCACCGACCGCAGACTGACAAAGGTGTAACCCGTCAACTGCTTGTCGCACAAATTCGTGGCGGCGGTTTTCTGGGCGAACGTCAGCGGGCGGGTCCACCAAGGGTTTGGGAAACCGGGCGCCATCCAGAAATTGGTCTTGACGAAAACCATATAGACCGTCGTGTGCTGGCTGATGGCGAGCTGGCGGGCGCGGCCCACGTCATCCAGCAACTGCCGCGCGGCGCTGACCTGGATGTTGGACTTGCCGAGGTTCTTCAGTGCCGGCACGGCGAGCGCGGCCAGCAGGCCCATGATGGAAATGACGACGAGCAGCTCGATCAAGGTAAAGGCGCGTTCCAGGTTGCAGGTTGAAGGTTGCAGGTTGAAGGTTTTGCGCGCCGCCTGCTTCCGGCGTGAAACCAGCAACTGGCAACTTTCAACTTGTAACTTGGCCTTCATGTTACTGCCAGCTTAGGATGTTGTCCTTGTTGACGCCGCTGTTGGCAGGGGTGTTATTAAAACTAACTTTTCCATCCGGCCCGGCGGACCAGACCATGATTTTGCCGTGAAATTGGAAACTATCCTGACCGTTCGACAGAGTGAACCCCGGACTGACCAAGCCGAAGTAACCAACCGTGCTGCTGGGGCTTCCTGGCGGATTTTGGGAAACCGCCTTTTTGCCATAGAACCAATCCCGGCACTGGTCGTCATAATTGAGGTCCATGCTGATGACGTAGGGATTGCCCCACGGATCACGATAGATCAGATCATTGCCCACGCCGGCTGGCGGCGTGCCGAGCGTGCCAGAAATATAGCCGGACAGGGTGGCGTTCAGAAATTTGGTCTGTTGCGGATTTTTGACATGGCCGTTGTTGACCGTTGCAAACGTGGTGCCCGGATAGTTGGTGTAATCCATCAGAATGGCGATGACATCGTTATTGGTGAGGATGGTGCCACTTGGCATCGTTGTCCCCACTTGAACGCCGTTGAAATTTCCGCCGTAGGTGAAATCAAAGTTGCCAAGGTGGCCGACGGTGGCCTGATTTTGCGCCGCGGGCGACACCGGAAAGCGTCCGTAAGCCTGATCGTAGGCTTCAATCGCGGACACGATGCCCTGGATTTCAGTCCGGGCTTTGACCACTTGGGCGTGTTTTTTGGCGGCGGCCAGCACCGGCAGCAGCATCGCGGCCAGAATGGCGATGATGGCGATGACGGTGAGCAGTTCGACGAGGGTGAAACCGGCGCGGGAACGGCGCTCGGTGGCAGGATGTTTTTTCATGGGTTTAAAAAGATTTTTGCGGCGGGCAGGATGCGGCAAAAGGGCCGCCGTGGGCAATGGTTTAATGGCCGTGCCATTGCGGCGGGCAATGCCTTCGCGCATTTGGATGACCGGACACCACGAGCAGTCGTGCCACTCGACATTCAGCGAGCACTTCCAGCAATCGGGGCCGTTGGCGTCGTGGGTGAACATAAATTTAGTGGCACAGGCGTCCCGCCTGTGAGTTTCTGCAAAAACCGGACGTCAGTTCTGAGATACCCAGGCGGGACGCCCGGGCCACTACCGCCGGCACGCCGCCCGGCCGGGATATACAATTGCTTTTGCGCGAATTCATAAAATCAGGGCAGCGGGCTGTTGATTGGAATCTGTTTGCTCCAGTTACAAACGAGGTTGGTCTGGCCGCGGATGACAAGCTGCACCCACAAATCGTAGGAACTGGGATTGTTGGTGCCGGGATAGACGTAGCGGAATGGATTGCCGCTGAACCCTTGCGACTGCAAAGCCTTCGAATAACTTTGATCCGGCCCGCCAACGGAGGTGACGAGGTTGGTGATTGGCACGCCACCAGGAGTTGTTGATGTGCCGAAACGGTTTGCTTTCAAGCTGGGCAGAAAATCCCGGGCGACTGTCCCGTCTTCGCCGCCGCCCTTGGTGCAATTGATGATGCCGCCAATGCTGGATGGAGGCGTTGCCGTTTTGAAGGCATTGCCGTAATCGGTTTCGCTGATCGTGCAGGCGCTATCGAGCGTCGTGTAAGACCCGCCGTTGGCGTTGGTGTGCGTGACGCCGGACAATTCGTAATAAAGCGTGTTGTATAACGGCGAGAGGCTGGAATTGCCGGGCGGGTAGACGCCGTATTTGGCCTTGTAATTGTCCAGCGCGGTTTCAATCTGATTCATTTCGGCGCTGGCGGTGTTGATATACTCGCGGCGTTTGACCATGCCCGTAACCGGGAAAATGAAGGCCGCCAGGATGCCTATGATGGCAATGACGACGAGCAGTTCTATGAGAGTAAAGGCCAGGTGATTTACGATTTGCGATTTGCGATTTACGATTGAAGCGAAGCGGCATGCGCGCCCGTCCATTGGCAATCGGCAATTGGCAATTGGCAATTTGTTTTTTGTTTTCATTGTCGTTCTTTCAGTTCCTCTTCCATCCGCTCGCTCAACCATTGCTTGATCATGCTCTGGTAATTCAAAAACCGGGTGCGGGCGAGCCGCTTGATGCGCGCCAGCATGCGCGGGTCAATCCGCAGCGTGATGGTCACGGATTCGGACGCCTCGGAGTTGCCGGCGGTGGCGGCTTCCATAAGCCGCAAGTCCGGCCGGTTCTCCGTCCAAAAATCCGCCTCGGCCTCTTCGCTGTCGAAGAGAGGCACTTCTTCCCAGTTGGCAAATGTGCGCATATTAATATCGGGTCTGGGGTCTGGCGTCTGGGGATTCCCCAGATCCCAGACGCCAAATCCAAAATTCATTGCGACAGCGTCTGCCCCATCTTGCGCTGGTAGAAGAATCTTTCTTCGGGATCGAATGGCCGCGCCAGCAGCACCCGAACCAATCGCCCGTTGGTGCGATAGACGCTAAAAACACCGATGCCGCCCGCCGACATGCCCAGATTAAAAAACCGCGCCTGCACGCCGAAACGTGTGGAATCGGGCATCAGCCGCACGGCAAATGCGTCCTCAAAGGATTCCTCAATCTCACGTTGATTCAAAGAACCAAGCTCAAAAGGCGGGTTATTCCAATCGAACTCCATAACGGGTCAGATGTAAATAAATCGCCCATGCAATGTCAATACAATGTATTTACTCATTAAGGCGGATGTTGTCAAGTTCAGTTCTGAAAATATTTCTATGGCGGACTATTCGCTGCCGCCTTTGGCGTCAGTATCACCGCTCATCTGGCTGATCATGGAAATGAGGGGTAAGAACATGGCAATGACGATGCTGCCGACAATGACGGCGAGGAACACAATCATGATCGGTTCGAGCAGCGAGGTCATGGCCGCGACGGCGTTGTCCACTTCTTCGTCGAAGTTGTCGGCGATTTTTAAAAGCATTTCCGGCAGTGCGCCGGTCTGTTCGCCGACATCCACCATGCTGATGACCATCGGAGGGAACACGCGCGAAGCTTCCAGCGGCGCGGTGATGGTTTCGCCCTCCTTCACGCTTTCGTGGACCTTGGCGACGGCGTCGGCGATGATGACGTTGCCGGCGGTTTCCTTGACGATGGTCAGTGCCTGCAAAATCGGCACGCCGCTGCTGACCAGCGTGCCGAGCGTGCGGCAAAAGCGCGAAATGGAAACCTTGCTGATGACCTGGCCGGTCGGCGGCATGACCAGCTTGGTCTTGTCCCAGATGCGCCGGCCAAACTTCGTCTTGATGAAGAGCAAAAACAAGACCACCAGCACGGCCACGCCGCCCGCCGTTTCGAGAAAGTGAATCCTGACCATGTCGCTGATGTTCATCACAAACGTGGTGAACCATGGCATCTTGATGCCCATGCCGCTAAACACGTCTTTGAACTTCGGAATCACCCACGTCAACAGCAGAATCATGATGCCGAAGGCCACGATGAGCACCGCAATCGGATAAAACAACGCCGCCTTGACCTTGCCTTTGATTTTCGCGGCCTTTTCGGAAAATTCCGCCAGCCGTTTCAAGACCACTTCCAGCACGCCGCCCAGTTCGCCCGCCTTGACCATGTTGACAAAGAGCCGGTTGAAAACCTTGGGATGCTGCGCCAGCGCCTCGGAGAAAGTGCTGCCGCCTTCAATGGAGATGGCGAGATCACCGAGAATGCCTTTGAGCACCCCGCTGCGCTCCTGTTTCTCCAGCACGCGCAGGCCGCGCAACAATGGCAGTCCCGCGTCCACCAACGTCGCCAACTGCCGGGTAAAAGTCGTCAACACCTTCGGCTTCACCCCGCCGCCGAAGCCGGGGATCTTGATGTTGATGTTGACCCCGCCTTTTTTGCCCTTGGGCCGGGCGGCGGCCTTGGTCTTGGCCTTCTTGCCCGACGATTTGTCCTCCTTGTCCGCCTCGGTGATCCGGGTGGGGAACAGGCCCATTTCCTTCACACGGCCGATGGCCTCGTTCTGGCTGCCCACCTCGAGGCTGCCCTTGGATTCATTGCCGCGCGCATCGAGGGCGATGTAATTATATTTTGGCATAACAACTTGATTTATGATTTACGATTTACGATTTATGATTGACGATTGACGATTGAAACGGGCAGTGCGCGGTTTTTATCTTCAATCGTAAATCCAAAATTGGAAATCAAAAACATCTTTTCAATCGCAAACTGCAGGTTCTTTCCCAAATCGCAAATCGCAAATCGTAAATCATAAATTTCGTTCAAGTATATTTCACCACTTCCTCAATGGTGGTATCACCGTCGAAGATACTGCGCAAGCCGTCTTCGCGCAAGGTGACCATGCCCAGCTCCACCGCCTTTTGCCGCACCACCACCGTCGGCGCGCGTTCGTTGATGAGCGTGCGGATGGCGTCGGTGATGACGAGCAGCTCGAAAATGCCCTTGCGGCCCTTGTAACCCGTGTCATTGCAAGTGGCACAGCCGCGACCGTAATGAAAAACCTTGTCGCCCAGGTCATAGGGCGAAAGCCCCAGCAGCGCCAGCTGCGGTTCCGTCGGCTCGAAGGGTGTCCGGCAGTTCTGGCAAATCGTGCGGACGAGGCGTTGCCCCAGCACGGCCATCAACGTGGAAGAAATCAAAAACGGTTCCACGCCCATGTCCACCAGTCGCGTGACGGCGCCGGGCGAATCATTCGTGTGCAGCGTGCTCAAGACTAGGTGGCCGGTGAGCGAGGCCTGGATGGAAATCTGCGCCGTCTCCAGATCGCGCATTTCCCCCACCATGATGATGTCCGGGTCCTGGCGCAAAAACGACCGCAGCGCCTTGCCAAACGTCATGCCCACCGCCTCGTTCACGGCCACCTGCATGATGCCCTCAATATCAAACTCCACCGGGTCTTCCGCCGTGAGCAGTTTGGAATCAATGGCGTTCACGCGGCGCAGGCAGGAATAAAGCGTCGTCGTTTTGCCGGAACCGGTCGGGCCGGTCACCACAAAAATTCCATTGGGCCGCTGGATCACCTCGGTGACAAAATCATAAACATGTTTCGGCAGCCCTAGCGATTCGACCTCCAGGTTGACGGATGAACGGTCCAGCACGCGCAGCACGATGGATTCGCCGAACGCCGTCGGCAGGCACGACACGCGCAGGTCAATCTGTTTGCCGGCCACCATCAGGTTGATGCGCCCGTCCTGCGGCAGGCGTTTTTCGGAAATGTCCAGGTTCGCCATGACCTTGATGCGCGAGGTCACGGGCAGCGCCAGATGTTTCGGCGGCGGCGCCATTTCGTAGAGCGCGCCGTCCACGCGGTAGCGGATGCGGAATTCCGTTTCAAACGGCTCGAAGTGAATGTCGCTCGCGCGGTCCAGCACCGCCTGTTGCAGCACCAGATTCACAAATTTGACGATGGGCACCTGGTTCGCCAGCTCCTCGGCGGCCTTGGCGTCATCGCCCGCCTCGACGATTTCGCGGGCGATGTCCTTGTTGGCGTCCAGCTCCTTGAGGATTTCGGAGAAGCTTTCATTTTCCTCCTGGCCGTAAAAACGTTCGATGCCCTTCAGGATTTCCGCCGGGTCGGCCACCACGATCTGCACGTCGCGCTTGGCGGCAAACTGGATTTCATCCGCCGTCGCCGGATCGAGCGGCTCGACCAGCGCCACCTGCAGCGTCCCGTTGAGCAGCCCCACCGGCAGGCAATGATACATCTGCGCCATCTTGGCGGGGATCAGTTGCAACGCTTCCGGCGTGATTTCCCGGTCCTTCAGCGACACCACTTCCGTGCCGAGCGCCGTCGCCTCCACATGCAGGATGTCGTCCAGCTTCATGATGCCGAAATCCTGCAGCACCTGGATGGCGGGCGCGGCGCTGCGTTTGATCTCGCCGGCCACCTCCTCGTATTGGAGGTCGTCAATCAACCCGTTTTCACGGATGAGGGCCAGCAACGGACTGGAAATTTCTTCGGGCATGGGACGGAATTATTTTTTGCCTTTGCCCGTGCTCGACGCCAGGTCAAGTTCCTGCAGCTTGGCAATGATCGTCGTCGGGTCCTGCGACTTGTTGATGATTTCCTCGCGGGCAATCATGCCCTTCAAATATAAATCAATCAGGAACGAATCGAGCGTGACCATGCCCCACTTTGCGCCGGTCTGGATATCCGACTGGATGCGGAACGTCTTATTGTCGCGGATGAGCGCGGCGATGGACGGCGTGTTGATCATGATCTCGAACGCCGCCACGCGGCCCGGCTTGTCAATGCGCGGAATCAGCAGTTGCGAAATCACCGCCTGCATCACCGTCGAAAGCTGGATGCGCACCATTTCCTGCTGGTTCGTCGGAAACGCGTTCGTGATGCGGTCAATCGTCTTGGCCGCGCCGGTCGTGTGCAGCGTGCCGAAGACCAGGTGCCCCGTTTCCGCCGCCGTGATCGCGGCCTCGATCGTTTCCAGATCGCGCATTTCACCGACCAGAATCATGTCCGGATCCTGGCGCAACGCGCGGCGCAGCGCCTCGCTGAAGTTCGGCACGTCCACGCCGACTTCGCGCTGCGTGATCAGCGCCTTCTTGTGCTTATGATAATATTCAATCGGGTCTTCCACCGTGATGAGATGGACTTCCTCGCGCGTCTCGTTGACGATGTTCAGCAGCGACGCCAGCGTCGTGGTCTTGCCGGAACCCGTCGGGCCGGTGACGAGAACCAGCCCGCGCGGCTTGAACAAAAGCTCCCGCACCGATTCCGGTATGCCGATCTGCTCCATCGTCAGCATCTTGCTCGGAATCTGCCGGAGCACGATGCCGAAATTGCCTTTTTCCTTGAACACGCTCACGCGGAAGCGCGCCGCCTCGCCGAACGCAAACGCAAAGTCCGCGCCGCCGCGCTCGCGCACCTGCTGGATGTGCTCCTCGGACGTGATGCTGCGCATCAGCTCCTCCGCAGCTTCGGGCGTGAGCGAAGGGCCTTCGACGCGGTGCAAAATGCCGTGGACGCGGATGGTCGGCGCCGTGCCGACGCGGATGTGCAGGTCGGACGCGCCTTCGGACACGACCAACTGCAGCAAATCTGACATCGAATAAGACATAAAAATTCAAATGAAGAATGAAGAATGAAGAATGAAGAAACCGACAAAGCAATAAGAAATAGCCGTGGAATTTTTTCGCGCAACAATCTGCGTCATTTTTGTTTCTTCATTCTTCATTCTTCATTTTTCCTTCTGCTTTTACGCTTCATCGCCGACCGTCGCGCGGATGACTTCCTCCGGCGTGGTGAGGCCGGCCAGCACCTTGCGGATGCCGTCCTCGCGCAGCGTGCGCATGCCCATTTCGCGGGCGCGGGCGCGGAGCACGTTCGTCGGCACGCGGTCGTAAATCAGTTTCCGCGCCTCGTCGTCCACCACAAAAATTTCAAAGATGCCAAACCGCCCGCGGTTGCCGGTGCCGTTGCAGTTCGGGCAGCCTTTGCCTTTCTGCACGTTCGCGTTCTTCACGTCCTCCCGCCGGCTGCCCAGCGCGCGCAGTTCCGCATCCGTCGGCGCATACGCGGCGGCGCACTTCTTGCAGATTTTGCGGACGAGCCGCTGCGCCATCAGGCACCGCGTGGAGGACGCCACTAAAAACGGTTTCACGCCGATGTCTATCAGCCGCGTCACCGCCCCGGGCGCGTCGTTGGTGTGCAGCGTGGAGAAAACCAGGTGCCCGGTCAGCGAGGCGTTGATGGCGATGGACGCCGTTTCGAGGTCGCGGATTTCGCCGAGCATGATGATGTTCGGCGCCTGCCGCAGGATGGAGCGCAAGGCCGTGGCGAACGTGAAGCCCACCGCCTCGTGAACCTGCACCTGGTTGATGCCGGACAGGACGTATTCCACCGGATCTTCGACGGTGATGATTTTGCGGTCGGGCCGGTTGATGAAATTCAGGCAGGAATAGAGGGTGGTGGTTTTGCCGGAACCGGTCGGGCCGGTGACGAGCAAAATGCCGTCGGGCAGGGCGATGATGCGCTCGAAGGTGGCCTGGTCGTCGCTCAAGAAGCCGAGTTCGGCGAGGCCGAGCTTGAGGCCTTCCTTGTCGAGGATGCGCATGACGATGCTTTCGCCGTGGTTCGTCGGCAGGCAGGAGACGCGCAGGTCAATGAGTTTGGCCCCGATTTTGGACTGGATGCGGCCGTCTTGCGGGATGCGGTGTTCGGAGATGATCATGCCGGCCTGGATTTTCAGGCGCGCGATGATGGGCGCCTGCAGGCGTTTGGGCGGCGATTTCATCTCCTGCATCATGCCGTCAATGCGGTAGCGCAGGCGGAATCTTTTTTCCAGCGGTTCGAGGTGGATGTCCGAGGCGCGCAGCTTGAAGGCGTCCACGATGATCTGGTTCACCAGCCGGATGAGCGGCGCGTCGGTCTCCACTTCCGCGCCGTCGTCGGCCTTGACTTCGACGTTGCTTTCGGTCAGCTCCATGATGACGTCTTTGAACGCGCCGTCGGCCATGGTCCGTTTTTCCGAGCCGTAATACTTGTTCAACGCGGCCTCGATGTCCGGCTCGGACGCCACGCGCAGTTCGATCTCGGCGTTCAGCAGATGCGTGAGGGAGTCAATCGTGTTCAGGTCGGACGGGTCGGCGATGGCCACGGCCACCTTGCCCTCGTTTTTGAAAACGGGAATGACGCGGTATTTTCTGGCGATGTCGCGCGGGACGATGGAGATGACGTCGTCCTCGATCTTGATGGCGCCGAGATGCACCACTTCCGCGCCGAACTGCGCGGCCTTGGCCTGCGTCACGTCGGCGGGCCGGATGGCCTTGTTGGCCACGAGCAAATCCACCACGCCCACGCCGGCGGCGTTGGCTTCCTCGCGGGCCTTGGCGACCACCTCGGCGCTGGTAAAGCCAAGGTCAACCAGAAGGTCCAGCAAATAATCGTCTTTTTCTGCCACGAGATTTTTCAGCGCGTCCCCCTGCTGTTGAATTCGGGGGACGCGCTGGCGACAAGGTTTCATTTGTCGCCGCAAAAGTCAATGCAGACTAATCATTCGCCTTGGAAAAATTCAATTCAGCCACGGAGGGGAACGCGGATGAGCAGGACATAATTAAAAATGCAAAATACAAAATGTGGGGATCAGAGTCGCGCGTCATTTTTAATTTTGCATTTTTAATTGATAATTGACTCACGCGCCTTTTGGAAATCCAGTTGCGGACGGAGCTGGTCGAGCACCGGTTTTTCCAGCCCGGCAGTTTCCGGCTGCTGCGGGCCGAGCAAATCCAAAATCACAATTTCATTTTTACCTGCGTGCAGCCAGCAGCCGGGCGCATAAGCCGTTTGCGTCGGACCGATGTTCCAGTAGCGGCCGAGGCAATGGCCGTTGACCCACAAATCGCCTTTGCCCCAGTTGTGCAAATCCAAAAATGTGTCGCCGGCCTTTTCCAGCGTGAATGTGCCGCGCCAGAAAGTAGGACAGGCATCTTGCCTGTCCAGCGAGCGCGCCAGCGCGAACGAATTTCCGCTTGAGCGGTTTTCTGCCGATGGCTGCGCCATCGGCTGGGCAGGCAAGATGCCTGCCCTGCTTTGAAATTTCAATCCCGCCAGCATCTTGCCGTCGAGCGGCAGATTAAAAATTTCCCAGCCCTTAAGAATTTCGCCGCCGAGCTTTACCGGCGCGATGAGGCCTTTGCGGTCGGCCATTTCCGGGCCGAAATTGATGCGGCCCATCGGCTCGACGAGAATGTCGAGCTGTGAATCGGCTGCACGTTCGGGCAGAAGAATTTTTGCGCTGGCGCTGCGCCGGTCCAAAATGCCGACGCGCTTGCCGTCGAGAAAGACGTAGCCGAAATCGTGGATGGCCGCCGCTTCCAGCGTCGCCGCCGCGCCTGCGGAAATTTCGGTGCGATACAAAATGCAGCCGTAGCCCTGGTCGTAGGCTTCCATGTTGCGCGGCGTTTCATCTTTAACCGCCGCCGGAAGATTTTCAAAAATCGGCGCGACTTCCTTTAATTCAACCGGAGAAAAACTCACGACGGGATTTTGTGCAGGCGGTTCCGGCAGTTTTTCGCCGGGCAAAAGATATTTGGCGAACAGTTCGCGCGTCTGGAAAAATTTCGGCGTGGCCCAGCCAGCTTCACTGATCGGCGCGTCGTAATCGTAGCTGGACGTGTCCGGCTTGAACGGCCGGTCGCAGCCGGACCACAGGCCGAACGTCGTGCCGCCATGCGCCATGTAAATGCTGAACGATGCGCCCATGTCGAGCATGAGCTTTAAGTTGGGAATATATTTTTGCGGATCGCCGAGATGATGTGGCTGGCCCCAGGTGTCAAACCAGCCGGGATAAAATTCGCTGCAAATGAGCGGGCCTTGCGGCTGCAACTGGCGGAGCCTGGCGAAATTTCTTTGCACGTCGCTGCCGAAGTTTGCGGCTTGAAACAGATTGGTGAGCATCCCATTTTTCATCACGTCGGGCGGATTGCACTCGAAGAGCGGCACGTCAAAACCCGCGTCCACCAAGGCTTTTCGGATTTCGTCCATGTAGCCGGCGTCCTTGCCGAAGAAGCCGTATTCGTTTTCCACCTGCGCCATGATGATCGGGCCGCCGTGCGTGATTTGCAGCGGGCCGAGCACACGGCCGACTTCTTTCAAATACGATTTCACGGCGTTGATGTAACGCGGGTCACGTGTGCGAAGCTTGATGTCGTCATTTTTCAGCAGCCACCACGGCGTGCCGCCCATTTCCCATTCGGCGCAGGAATACGGACCGGGGCGCAAGATGACCCACAGGCCTTCTTCCTGCGCGATGCGGCAAAACTCCGCGTCGTCGGCCTGGCCGGTCCAGACATATTCGCCGGGCTTTGGTTCGTGCATGTTCCAAAACAGATAGGCGCAGACCGTGTTCAAGCCCATCGCCTTGGCCATCTGCAAACGGTGACGCCAGTATTCCATCGGCACGCGCGCGGCATGGATTTCGCCGCAGCGGATTTGCAGCCGCCGTCCGTCGAGCAGAAAATTATTCGTGCCGATGGCGAAGGTATGAGTGGCGGTGGAAGAATTTTCCGCGGCGTGGGAGTGTGACGCAGCGGCAAAAACGCACGCCAGCGCACCAAGAATTGAAACAAGTTTTGTTTTCATTTTATGTTGTCAATGTTGCGAAAGTTTCGGCGCTTATAGTGGCACAGGCGTCTCGCCTGTGAGTTTCGTTCGGTGAAATAAAAGCTATTCTGAAACACACAGGCGAGACGCCTGTGCCACTGCAATATGTTTTCATTTTTTGTCGGAATAAGCGTGATCGGCATGAATGTCTTCGCCAGACCAAATTCGTTTTTGTGTCCATGGCTCGGCGGGCGCGGTCCAGAACGGATCATTCGCCGGCAAGCCAAGTTGCAACATTCCGCAGAGGCAAAGATAAAGGCTGCCGGTGGAAATGTAATTTTCGCGGATGGACGGCTGATGGCCGACCGCGCCGACTTGCAGCCAGCTCTGCGCGTCGAAAGTTTCCGGCGCTTCAATCATGCGGCGGATGACGGCGGTGAGCGCGCCGCGCACGGCGGCGGGTTTTAATTTGCCCGGCAATTCGTGTTGCAACGAAACATCCGCAAGCAATTGAAACGCTCCGAAGCGATACGCGCTGGAACGGCCAATCACGGGGAAAGTTCCCTCCGGCGAAATCATCCGTTCCTGCACAACGGCGTAGCGCCGCGCCCGCGCCAGCATTTTTGGACGCAGATTGCCGAGCGGATTTTTTTTCTCCGCGCAGACGCGCAACACTTCCAGCAGCATCGGCTGGATGACGTAGCTGTTGTAATAATCCCAATGATATTCCGCGCCGTCGCCGTAAGTGCCGTCGCCAAGATACCATTGCTCGTGGCGCTGGACGGCGTATTCAATCGGCTTCAAATCGCACTCGCCGGTGAATTGCCAGAGCGCGGCTTCAATCGTCGCGGAAAATAGCAGCCAGTTGCTTTCGCCGGGCTTGATGACGCGCGAAGATTTCAGCGCGGCGACGACATTGCTGCGCTGCTGCGAATCCAGTTTGCCCCAGAGTTGATTCGGCGCGCGCAACAGACCGAGCGCGAGAAAGGCGGTGTCCACGACCGGCTGGCCGCCCTTGTTGAAATTCATAAAATCCGGCGAATGCGGATCGGTGGCGTTGGCGAGCGATTTGACAGTGAGGTCAATAAAATGGGCGCGCACTTTGCCCTCGGCTGAATCGTCCGGGCCGAGTTCCAGCCACGGCGCGATGCCGGCGAGCGAGCGGCCAAAGGCTTCCAGCGGCGCGAAATTTGTGCGGGTGCGTTCCCAATCGTGCGTTGGAATGGTTGATTTTAGTTTGCCATCGGGCAGCGCCGCCAGCACCGGCCCGGCGATGCGGGTCAGCGTTTCAACTTGGAAAGCGCGGTCGTCCGCGCCGGTTTGCGCCGGGCTGGCGAAAGCCAGAAAGACCGCCGCGAGGAATAAAAAAATTTTGGCGCGGAAAAGACGCCTTGGCGAAAAGCAGCCAAAAAATGTCGGGCGCAAAGTCATCGGTTGGCCGGCAGTTTAACCGGCGGGCGCGGGTTGATGCAACTTCGCAGAACTTTTGTTTTGAACCACGCAGCCAGCCGGGTTCGGCAGGCGGAACGGAAAGTTGAACGCAGAACAAAATGAATTCAAGCTCGCATACAACCACTGGCCTCGTCTCCGGCAAGCGCCGTCGGCCGCTCTGAAAAAGCGCGCACTGACGGCCGTCACCGATTCCGTCTCAACCGTAATCTTAATCGTAATCCTAATCCTTCCACGAACTAGATTACGATTAACCGACAAAACCGCGTCCGCCGGATCCGTTTTGCAGTGGTTTTTTTCCACTGGCGGCATTATGTTTTTCATCGGTGCATCACCCGATTTTTTCATTGCCATTGCGCCGCTTCGTTTTCACCTGCCTGGCGGCCGGATTTTTCGCTGGCGTCATCCGGAGCGTGGCGGCCGCGCCGGTGGATTACCTTGTGGATGACTGGGACACGGAAAACAATCTGCCGAGCAGCACCGTCACGTCCATGCGCAGACGCCGGACGGCTATCTCTGGGCCGGCACTTACAACGGACTGGCGCGTTTTGATGGCGCGCGGTTTGTCGCGTTTGATCCGGTCAACACGCCGGCGCTGGGGCAGGCGCGCGTGCAGGGACTTTTTCTGGACGCGAACGGCACGCTGTGGATCAACACTTTTCGCGGCGGGCTGACGTCGTATCGCAACGGCGGGTTCCGCCAGGAACTGCCCGACCAGCCGGAGTTTGATTTGCACACGACGCTGGTCGCTTCGTCTTCAAACCTGGTCACGTTCGTAACGCAGTTCGGCGAAGTGCTGCAACGCAATCCGGCAAGAACAAACTCCGGCTGGAAGATTTCCACGCCCCCGGTCACATCGCCCATTTTTCAGTGCGTGGACGACGAAGACCGGCTGTGGTTTCTGACGCATGACAGCCATGTCCTGCAATTTGCCGGCGGCGAGTTCAAAATGCTGGCGAAAGACGGCGGCCTGGCGGGCAGCCAGATTTACACGCTGGTGAGCGACGCGCGCGGCCAGGTCTGGGCCGGCGTGGAAAATGAAATTGCGCGCTGGAACGGCCGGCAGTTTGAAGCCATGACGCCGACGAACGGCGCGGCGGACATCCATCCGCAGTGGCTTTTCCCAACGCGGGCCGGCGCGATCTGGGTGCTGGACGGCGACCGTCTCCGCAAAATGTCGGGCCGCGCGTGGACAACGGAAGTTCCGCAATGGCGCGGTTTGCTCGGTGCGGCGTCGGGCCGCGCGATGGGCGCGCATGAAGACCGCGACGGCGGCCTGTGGTTCAACCATTACGGCAACGGACTTTTTCACATCACCCCGGACGGACGTTATCAACGGCTCACGTCCCAAGATAATTTGCCGAGCGACCGCGTGGGTGCGTGGTTTCAAAGCAGCGACGGCGGCATCTGGGCGGGCATGGATCATGGCGGGCTGGCGCGGCTGCGTGACCGGCGGTTTCATGTCATCGGCGTGAACGAAGGTTTGCCGGCGCGCACCGCGTTGTCGGTGTGCGAAGACGTGCACGGCGTGATTTGGATCGGCACGGCGGGCGGCGGCTTGAGCCGCTGGGCGAACGGCGGCGTCACGAGCTACACGGTCGGCGCGAGCGCGTCGGCCAATTTTATTTTTTCCATTTCGCCCCGCGCCGACGGCGGCGCATGGTTGAGCGCCGGGGAAGGCGAAGACTTGTTTCAATTTTCCCCGGCCCGTGGAATAACCGGCGCCGCCAGTGTTGCCGGTGACACCCAGCATTATTCCACGGGCCAAGGCCAGATCCGGCGCGCTGCGTGGGACGTGCATGGCATCAAGTCCATGCTCACCGACAGCAAGGGTCGCGTGTGGATGGGGACAAAATATGGCATCGCATTTTCGTCGGGCGGCGCGCGGCGGATTTTGGGGACGAACGACAACGCCACTTTGCCCGCCGTGCGCGCGCTGGCGGAAACGCCGGATGGAAAAGTCTGGGCCGGCGCGGACGACGGCACCATTTATCAATGCGAGCCGGAGCGGTTGACGGCGTATCGGCCGGCGGACGCGCTCGCGGAGCAGCCGATTTATTCCCTGACGGCGGACGCGAGCGGCACACTTTGGGCCGGAACTTTTCGCGGCGGATTGCTCCGCTTCAAAAATGGAAAATTTTCGCGCATCACGTCCGAGCAGGGTTTGCCGGTGGACGTCATCAGCCAGATTCTCGACGACCAGCACGGACGATTGTGGCTCGGCACGCACCAGGGAATTTACTGCGTCGCCAAAGCGGCGCTCAACGCCTGCGCCGACGGGCGCACGAACACGCTGGATTATGTGACCTACGGCCGGCACGACGGTTTGCCCGCGCTCGAATGTTCCGACGGCTATCAGCCCGCATGCTGGCGCGGCGCAGATGGAAAACTTTGGTTCACCACCGTGCGCGGCGTGGTGTCGGTCAACCCCCAGGAATTGAACGCCAAATCGCCGCCGCCGCCGGTGGTCATCGAGGAACTGCGCGTGGACGGCGAATTAGTTGATAGTTCAAAGTTGATAGTTGATAGAAAACACGGTCGCGCGGCTTCGGACGATCAACCATCATCTGTCAACTATCAACTTGTCACCATTCCCGCAGGCCATAAGCAACTGGATTTCCGCTACACTGCGTTGAGCTTTGACGCCGGTGACAAGGCGCGGTTCCGCTACCGCGTGGACGGACTGGACGCGGACTGGGTGGACGCCGACACGCGGCGCACTTTGCAACTGCGCAATTTGGAACCGCGTGAATATCGCCTGCGCGTGATGGCCTGCAACAGCGAAGGCGTTTGGAATGAAAACGGGGCGAGCGTCACGTTTGAAATCCAGCCGCATTTTTATCAGACCTTGGTTTTTAAGATCATTCTGGGCGCGGGCATCGTGGCGGGAGTTTCCTTTGCCGTGCGGCGCGCGGCCACGCGGAAATACCGCCGCAAGCTCGCGTTGCTGGAACAGCAGCACGCCATCGAACGCGACCGCGCCCGCATCGCCAAAGATATTCACGACGACATCGGCGCGGGCCTGACGCAGATCACCCTGCTCGCCGAACTCGTGCGCCGCGAACCGGAGCAGACCGCCGCGAATCTGGAGCGCATCACCAGCTCCGCGCGCAAACTGACCAAGGCGATGGACGAAATCGTCTGGGCCGTGGATCCGCAGCACGACACGTTTGAAGGCTTGATGGATTACATCTCGGCCTACGCGGAGGATTTTTTGCGCGTGGCCGGCATCCGCTGCCGCATGGATTTGCCGGTGGCATTGCCGGCGATGCGGGTGGAGGCCGAGCTGCGTTACCATTTGTTTCTCGCTTTGAAAGAGGCTTTGAACAATGTGGTCAAACATGCACGGGCCACCGAAGTCTGGCTGCGGCTGAAGATCGGGGAAAATTCCTTCACACTGGCGGTGGAAGACAACGGCAGCGGCCTGCCCGGGAGAAAAGTTGATGGTTCCGAGCTGATAGTTGATAGGAAGCACGGCCACTCCGCTGCGGACAATCAACTATCAACTGGCAACTATCAACTATCCAGCGACCGGCTCGCTTCCGGATCCGGCCTGGCAAATCTGAAAAAACGGCTCGACACCGTCGGCGGTCAATGCACGGTGCAAAGCGGTCCGGGCCAGGGAACGCGCGTGACCATGACCGTCCGGGTGAAAACTGGCGCATCACCAATACTGGCGATTGGCGGAAGCGCCGTCACCGGCTAGATTGCGAACATGACATCCGTTTCTTCTGATTGGCGCTGTTTTGCATGAGCATCGCCGTTTCCATTGTGGAAGATGACGCGGGCGTCCGTTCCTCGCTGGTGAAACTGATCAACAGCTCGCCAGGTTACCGCTGCGTAAGCCAGCATTCCACGGCGGAAAACGCGCTGGACGAAATTCCCAAATTAAAACCGGACGTGACCTTGATGGACATCAACCTGCCGGGCATCAACGGCGTGGAATGCGTGCGCAAACTCAAGCCGCTGCTGCCGCGCACGCAAGTCATCATGCTCACGGTTTATCAGAACACCGATCATATTTTTAAGGCGCTGGCGGCGGGCGCCACGGGTTACCTGCTCAAGCAGACGCCGCCGGCGGAACTGCTGGCGGCCATCCGCGACGTGAACGCCGGCGGTTCGCCTATGAGCGGACACATTGCGCGGAAGATCGTGCAGTCGTTTCAGGAATCGGACTTTGCATCCCGCGAGATGTCCGAGGCGCTTTCCCCGCGCGAGGCGGAAGTCCTGGACCTGCTGGCCAAGGGTTTTCTTTACAAGGAAATTGCCGACCAGATGAAAATTTCCTACGCCACCGTCCACACCCACATCCGGCATGTCTACGAAAAATTGCATGTGCGGTCGCGCACCGAGGCGGTGGCCAAGCATCTGGGGCAGGGCCGTCTCCGGCGCGAAGCCACGGGTTCCTGAATCATCCCCAGAACTGGCGATGTTGGTCCGTTCAAAAGATGCTATAATGAGTCAGATAACATTTTTTAAATTCGCGCTTGTCATGCCTTGATTGATTGCTCAAGGCCCGCAACAAAGCTCGAACCGTAGAAGACTATTTTCAATCGAACCGTATCGCGCAGGAACAATTGAACCTCACGAATCAAAGACATGAAATTCTCGAAAAGCAGGTTGGTTCGGGCGAAAGAACGCGCCGGGTTCACGCTGATCGAACTGCTCGTCGTGATTGCCATCATCGCCATCCTTGCGGCGATGCTGCTGCCGGCGCTGGCGGCCGCGAAGGAAAAAGCCAACCGCGCCCAATGCATGAACAACCTGCGGCAGCTTGGCATAGGTTACACGATGTATGCCGGAGATAATCAAGACAAGTATCCCGTCACGTCGGCTGGCAGCAACCCGGTGAATGTCATCAATGGCGGCTACTATACGCGCTGGATCGCCTATGGTCCGGGATTGGTCAATGTGAAAGTGAATGTCAACAACACGACCATTAAGTTCACCGACTTCGGCGCTTTGCTTCCGGCAAAGTTTGTCGGTGATGGGAGCATTTTCTACTGCCCCAGCTTAAACGCCAAGGGATCAATCTTGGGGTCCATTTATTACCAACCCATATTGACGTTCAAGGATTCATCTCCGCCTGATGGAAACGGCAATGTGCGCGGCAGTTATGTTTGCAACCCGCATGTGGTTGATCCTGTGGCCGGAGGAAATGCCGGCAATTTGCGCAAATATTCAAAGGCGAGTTTCGTGAAAGGGCGGGTCATGTTTGGCATGGATTTTATTGATTACACCCAGTTCAGCAGCACCGGCGATGTTTTAATCAACGGGCCTGATTTTGCCCACAGCCGCAGCCGGGGCTGGAATGTGCTGTTCAGCGATGACAGCGTGGAATTCAAGAAAAATGGGCCGGCGACGAAAGCCGCATATATGGCCGGTGGTTTTCCCAGCCAATATGACATCAAAGGACTTAATATGCTGGCTAACGCATTTGAGCAGTGAGGCTGATTATTTTTTAAACCCCGGCCGTGGCACCCGCAGGCCGTGGGTTTTTTGCCGGGTGGATGAATGGTCAGCACCAAAATAACGGGCATTTCAATGCGGCCAACCCTGTCACCAGGAAAAAATCATTCCGCCGCATCTTTGCAGTTCACAAAGCGGCCGCCGCCGGATAGATTCAGCGGAAATAAAAATGTCAGAACCCATTCCCTACCTCGACCTGAAGGCGCAAATCAAGCCGCTGCGCGCGGAAATTGACGCCGCCATCGCCCGCACCATTGACCACTGCTCGTTTTGCCTCGGCCCGGACGTGGCGCAGTTTGAAAAAGATTTTGCGAAATTTTGCGGCGCGGAACATGCCGTGGCTTTCAACAGCGGCACTTCGGCGCTGCATGTGGCGATGCTGCTGCTGAACGTCGGGCCGGGCGACGAAGTCATCACCACGCCGTTCACCTTTGTTGCGACGAGCTGGGCGATTTCCTACGTCGGCGCGAAGCCGGTTTATGTGGACATTGATGACGCGACTTTTAATCTCGACCCTAAGCTGATTGAAAAGGCCATCACACCGCGCACGAAAGCGGTGCTGCCCGTCCATCTTTACGGCCAGCCGTTCGACATTGATCCAATCCGCGACATCTGCCGCAAACACAAATTGCCGCTGGTGGAGGATGCGGCGCAGTCTGTCGGCGCGAAATACAAT
>Ga0209483_1000239_pt1 | contig 51406 bp, 48 predicted proteins | sample NGEPerA_FD_184508 | JGI IMG/M metagenome (GOLD analysis project Ga0209483, IMG submission 184508) | Arctic peat soil microbial communities from the Barrow Environmental Observatory site, Barrow, Alaska, USA - NGEE PermafrostL2-A... | ecosystem: Environmental > Terrestrial > Soil > Wetlands >...
TGTGAACTGCTCTCACACCACTACCCCAGCGTGCACGGGGACCGCTGTCAATGAGCGGGGCTGGTCCTGTGCGCCATATCTGTGCAGCAGGTGAGCTGATTCGGTGCCCCACCGATCCGGCGATCGGGGACACCCAGAACCGGCCTGGTATCGGTTTGTTGCTGGCAAACCAGGGATCACCCCAACAAGAGGCTCCATTGCCCTGAACCGGTGGCCTAGCAACAGGTTATGGTCCATCTTTGTATCCACGACCGACGATAGAGGAGACACCCACAATGGCCATACTTGTAAGGAACACGCCTGCCGGGATGGACACCGCGACCTACGACAACGTCTCCGCTGGCATGATTCCGGTGCTCAAGAAGCAACCTGGGTTCTTGATGCACGTCGCATATGTCACCCCGGACGGTCTTGTTGTCGGAGAAGTGTGGGAGACCCGTGAGCAGCATCAGAAATGGTTTGAAGAGAACGTGAAGCCCAACGTGCCGGTCGAGATCAAGCAGGAAATCATCGAGCTGCACAACGTCGTCCAGCCTTAGGCGGCCGCTATGAGCCGATGAGGCCGTCGTGTAAGTGGTGGTGCAAGGGAGACCAGTCAAGCTCATCCAGCTATGACGCAGTTGTACCCGTCCCGGTGATTAGGGATAGTCGCTCGCAGCCGTTAGGGAAGTCCAATCTCATTCCTTCAGCGATCTTGATGCTGGGGTAGTAAGTTGCGGATTGCGCAGATCGGCAGAGCGACTCTCGGCGGTCCAGAACCCACGTTGCCAGCCACGTTGTCGACCAACGCTTTGACGCGAGGAGCAGGTCATGGTTTCCATTCCAGTTGCCGGTGAGTCTGACGACCTAAGCCCAGACACTGACATCATCCAAGTCCTTCAGGATGTCCGACAATCCTCGGCCCAAGCCGGATTCGATGGGGATTCGGCGATGTGCCTCATCGAGGTGAGCCATGCCCTCCACCGAGCGTCCGTCGCCCTTGGGAGAATAGGGCCGGGCTCGCTGGCTCCGTCATTGGCTGGGCGACGTCCGGAGTTGGACTGCGATGGGAATGTGCTCGAAGGCATTGACCGCGACACTGCGCAGGGCTACATCAATAAGGCGATTGCTCTTGTAGATGGGCTAAACGAGGTGTGCTCCGCTCAGCCGGGAGACTGGGAGACACGACTGCCGCTCGTGGCGGCGGATGTGTCCGGCAGCAGTCGGCCCGACGGGGCGCACGGTGTGGTGACGGAGAATGCAGACGCTGGGCGGGAGATCCTGGAACGCATCGCCAGTGAATTGAACATGTCAGTCATACGAGGCAGCTTCGAAGCGTCGCTGATCCTGCAGGGAGCCCTGGAGTTCAATAGTGATCACGAAGTGGCACAGCGAATCAGCACCGTCATGGACCTCCTCGACGAGAACATCCGCGAGGTGCGGAACACGATCTTCGGATTCGGCTTCCTCGGAGGCGTCACCGACGCAGTGTCAAAGCAGCCTTAGCCGTTTCACCGTTCGACTGCGCTTGGCGTAGTTGACGTCCTGTCTGGTCACGGTTGCGGCTATCCCGCAAGTGCCGGTCGGTGGCAGTTCGCGGACGGCAAGCACCGGGGCCTGGATAACGCACCCCGAGCCGGTGTTCAGGGGCAGGCGGTGGCGAGCGGTTCCGGTGGCTCCTCCGGTCCTCTACGAGGAACAGCCGTCGCTGGGGGCAGGTGGGAACTGCGAGGGCGTAGCTCCCTTCGCCGCCCGTGTGGCGATCGCCAGAGTGGTCGCGTCAAACGGGGCGCTGTAGGACGTCTCGGGCGTGCAGCCGCCCTGATGGAGACCGCCGATCACCCCAACCACGGTCGTGGCGCTTCGGGTGTGCTCTAACCACGGAGCCCCACTGGTTCCACCCACATAGGGATTGCAGGTGAATGCCGGATAGATGCCCTGATACCTGACGCGGACCGTGCAGGTCACCGGGCGGTCGTTGCTTCCGAGCGCGTAGGCTGGCACGGTTACGGTCGCCCCGTTGGCCGGTGCCGTAGCCAGGCGGTTGGCGCCGACGACGTCCTGCAGAGTCTGCTCCTTTCCGTGGAGCACTCGTGGAGCGACCTTCACGATGGCGTAGTCGCTGGACGCGAGCGTCGAATGCAGCCACCCCGGGGCACCGTAGAGCCCGACGACGTTCCACGAGCCATAGGGCTCGACGCCGTTGTCGTAGCCAGGCGCGAACCGCCAGCCGGCGCCTGTTCCCGAGACACAGTGCGCCGCGGTGATGACCAGGTCTTTGGTTCGGCTGGCGATGACGCTCGCCGTACAGGTGTGCACGGAGCTACCAGGGGGGAAGAGTGGCCCGACGCTGCGCAGCCCCGAGAACGAATGCGCCTGTGGTGTGGTAACCGGGCCCTTACTCGTCGTCTTCGAACTCCCACAAGCGGCCAGGACGGTGCCACCAAGCACCACCGTGACGGCGACCCACCCGGCCATTCCCCTCCGCCCGCGACCAGCCACACTGGGCATCATGGCCGCGACGGAACCAGATTGCTAGGACCAATCGGACTTGCTGACCTGCGTTCCCGAGGTGCTGCAGATGTCCGTCAGCGCCCGGCAAGCGAAGCTCGCCGAATAACGCGCCCACAGCCGGTGTTGTGGGACAGCCTTCGGCATCCAAGGTGGGTTGAGGTATAGATGTTGTACGCCAGAGGCCGCAGTGCCCAGTCCCGAGTCGGTCGGGGGAGTTGGTCGCAGCAATCTCTCTCATCGGATAGCGAAAACCGCTCTCTCGCTCACTTTCCTAGGCGGCTTCCTCATCCTGGGTGGGTGCTCGGCCACACCTTCCGCTTCCTCCGCCAGCACCCAGTCATCGATCTGTGCCAGGAATCCGCCGAGGCTTACTCCAGTTACCGGCTCAACGCTGTCGACCCTCCCTCCGTCTCACGACAACGACGTGGGGAGGATGCGGCTTCCTGACTTGCATCCCGATGCTGATGTCGATGCCAATCAGGTTCCCAAGGCAAGCCGGTGTCATAAGTCGTAACGCTGCCTATGGCTCTCGACGTGGGGCCGCCATCTCGTCGACAGAGGCGAAGGACCCCACTCGGATTGGAAGGGAAGCAAGATCTCATTCATGCCAGACACCCATCCAGGCAAGCCTCGGCGCCGAGGGCTCGGCCGAGGCTGGATGACGGCCCGCCACGGGTCGGGATCGCCGATGTGTGCACGATAGGGAGAATGCATCCGTGCAGTCGACCAGCGATTCCCAGCACGGTGGCGAGGGTCTCGTGACCAGCGAGTCACCAGAGAGCACCCCGCCGCCGGAGTCCTCGGGTGGGATGTTCTCGTCGCTCGCCATCCCGAACTACCGGAAGTTTTTCATTGGCCAGACCATCTCGTTGATCGGGACCTGGATGCAGATGACCGCCCAGGCGTGGCTGGTACTGACCATCACCGGATCAGCCACCAAACTCGGGTGGATCGTGGCGCTGCAGACGCTGCCGGTGCTCGTACTCGGCCCCTATGCCGGCCTGATCGCCGACCGGGTCGACAAGCGGCGCCTGCTCATCGCCCTCCAGGCCATCATGGGCGTCCTCGCCCTGGTGCTCGCCATCCTCACTCTGGCCACATCGGTGTCATTCGTCGAGGTGGCCGTGCTGGCCACGTTGCTCGGGATGGTCAACTGCTTCAACAACCCTGCCCAGCAGTCGTTCGTGCTGGAGATGGTCGGGCCCGACCAACTACGCAACGCGGTGAGTCTGAACTCGACGCTGGTCAACGCCGCGCGTGCCGTCGGCCCCGCGGTCGGGGGAATTCTCATCGCCACCATCGGGACCGGGTGGTGTTTCGCTGCCAACGCGGGCAGCTTCATTGCGGTGGTGCTGGCGCTGCTTTGGATGCACCCGAGCGAGCTCCACCCCTCTCCGCCGCTCATCCGGGCCCGACACCAGATCCGGGAAGGATTCTCCGTGGTCAAGGGTGATGTCGCACTCTGGGCCCCGCTGGCCATGATGGCCCTGGTCGGAACGCTGGCCTACGAGTTCCAGGTGACGCTGCCGGTGCTGGCCAAGCAGACCTTCCACGGGGGGAGCATCGCCTATGGACTCATGACGGCCGCCATGGGCGCAGGTGCCGTGGTCGGTGGCCTATACACCGCCGCCAAGGGCCGGCTCGGATTGGCCATGCTGTCGATCGGTGCCCTGGCTTTCGGGGTGACCATGGTTGCTGTCGCCCTGTCGACCGTGCTGGCCCTGGCCTGCGTCGCTCTGGTGGCGGTGGGGTTCGCGTCGGTGCTCTTCTTGGCCACCGGCAACGCCTCGTTGCAGTTGGCCGTCGATCCGCAGCTGCGCGGGCGGGTGATGGCGCTGTGGGCAGTGGCCTTCATGGGCTCGACACCCATCGGTGGCCCGGTGATCGGCTGGATCTGCGAACGGGGTGGCGCGCGTGCAGGACTCCTGGTCGGCGCAGCATCCTGCCTTGTCGCTGCCGGGCTGGGGATGGCCGTGCGCCGCCATGGGCGACAGATCGCCTCGCCCGCTCCGGGAGGCATCCTCCCGACCGTCCCGGGGATGTGACCCCTGCGCCGAGGGATCGTGGAGCACGGCGGAATCGTGCTCCCCGCCGACCTCGGCCTGGGCGGGGCGGCTGACGTGGCCGGCGTGCGCGATAGCCCGATAAGGAACTACGGACGAGCTGAGTTCATCGCGGTATGAAGCGCTATCGGAGTATCCCCGAGGTGCCGATCATGGGCAGTTAGCGGGCCGCGAGCGCCTCGGTGTCTGAACGAAGATAACGCGACCCTGAGCCGGTGGTCGGGGATACTGCGTTTACGGCGAAACAGCTGAGCATTCTGGGGCACCCGGGTTAGAGGTGACGAGCGTCCGAACCGTGCCATTGGATGCCCCGTACGACCTACCTGTTCGGGAATCTTCTCCGGGCGGGTCTTACGGGACGGTCCCGCTGCGGAGGACGTCTGAACTGGGCCGCTCCCGGAGCGGGTTCGGCATACGGGACAGACTTGTCAAGCTAGTTCCGCATCGCTCAACGTTTGCTCGTTGCAGCTGATCCGGCACGTGCCTCGGCGAACCATCATTCTTCGCAGCGTCGCCAGCAGGTGTGGTTGCGGAGCGGATCTGGTGGGGCGCTCTGATCGTCCGATTCGGCATCTTGCCACCTGGCGCGCGAGAGTTTCGAACATGGTGAGAGCGGATCGCATCCAGAATGCCAATATCGCTCGCAAGGTCATGTCGGCCGAAGAAGCGGCAGCCCTCATTCCCCATGGATCGACGATCGGAATGAGCGGCTTCACCGGCTCGGGATACCCGAAGGTGGTTCCGGCTGCATTGGCTCGTCGAATCACGGAGGTGAATGCGAGGGGTGATCAGTTCACCGTGAGCGTCTGGACCGGGGCCTCGACGGGTCCGGAACTCGATGGAGTGCTTGCCTCGGTCGACGGCATCGAGCTCCGCATGCCCTACCAGTCCGATCCGATAAGCCGCGCCAAGATCAATGCCGGCGAGATGGAGTACGTGGATGTGCACCTCTCCCACGTTGCCCAGATGGTCTGGGAGGGATTCTTCGGCCATTTGGACATCGCGCTGGTCGAAGTGGCAGGCATCACGCCAGAGGGAGAGCTGATCCCCTCGTCGTCGGTTGGCAACAACAAGACCTGGCTCGATCTGGCCGACCGCGTGATTCTCGAAGTCAACTCTTGGCAGCCGGTCGAGCTCGACGGGATGCACGACATCTATTACGGCACGGCCTTGCCTCCGCACCGGAAGCCGATACCGATCCTTCAACCATCTGATCGGATCGGTGTGCCCACCTTCCAGTGCGCGCCGGACAAGATCGTGGCCGTCGTCCCTACGGATCATCCCGACCGCAATGTGCAGTTCAAGACCGCTGACAGCGCCTCTGGTCGAATCGCCGGCCACATTGTGGAGTTCTTTGGCCACGAGGTGAAGTTGGGTCGGCTCCCACCCGGCTTACTGCCTTTGCAGTCCGGCGTCGGGAACATTGCCAATGCGGTACTCGCAGAGTTGGACGAGGGTCCCTTCCGACCCCTGACGGCGTACACCGAGGTGATCCAGGACGGCATGCTGCAGATGCTGCGATCAGGGACGCTCGCCTCGGCGTCGGCAACGGCCTTCTCCCTGAGCGAGAGCTACTTGGAGGACTTGCACGCCAATATCGGCTTCTATCGAGACCGCATCGTTCTCCGTCCGCAGGAGATCAGTAACCACCCAGAGGTCGTCCGTCGACTCGGCTGCCTGGCTATGAACGGGATGATCGAGGCCGACATCTATGGCAACGTGAATTCCAGCCACATCATGGGCTCCCGTATCGAGAACGGGATCGGTGGATCGGGGGATTTCGCTCGCAACGCGTACATCTCGCTCTTCATTACCTCGTCCACGGCCAAGGATGGGACCATTTCGCGCATCGTTCCCATGGTCAGCCACGTCGATCACACCGAGCACGACGTTCAGGTCATCGTCACTGAACAGGGTGTGGCCGACTTGCGGGGCCTTTCACCCCGCCGCCGTGCCCGGCAGATCATCGACAATTGTGCGCACCCGGACTATCGAGCGGCATTGCAGGACTACTTCGAGCGAGCGCAGGCCGGTGCACCCGGACTCCAGACCCCTCACCTACTCGATGAGGCGTTCTCGTGGCATACGCGTTACCTGCAAACCGGCAGAATGTGACGGTGATGATGGTGAGCGCCGTTGCGGGTCAACTGCGGTAAGGGCTCTCAGCGGGTGGCATCAATCGGCAATTGCGCGCTTGGCGAAGTGACCTCATGGCTTCTCTGGCCAGCCCTTCTCGACTTCCGCCTGCATCTCTCGCCGGACCTTCAGATCGGACTTTCGGAGTTCGTAGGCATTTTCGGGCACCCAGCGAGGCGTCCTCCCCGAGATCGCTGAACGGATCTTCGCCAGCACCGCCAACTTGTTGAACCTCTCCTGCGACATCATCTTCGTCGACACCTCCTCCACCTACTTCGAACGCGACGTGGCCGACGGCGAGGCGGACCTCGATCTGGTAGAGGGGATGATGGAGTCGCGCTCACCGGAGAACGGGTCCGACGCTTCAGGTCCCGTGGAGCGAGCGACCGCCGGTTCAACAAGCATTCCAAGGACCACCGGCCCGACCTTCCCAGGTGGTCATCCCTTGCGGGCATCCGGGCTTTGCCCCGCAGGATGACTTGGGAGTGCCACAAGCCGTTCGTCGGGCGGAACGGTGCTCACGTGGCAGGTTCCCCTCGTCGCGTAAGGCCCACACCGTGGATTGGCAATGAACAGGAACACCGCGCTTGACAGCTTGCGTGTCGACCCTGGCGTCGTTGACCGGGTCGGGGCACGATTCGCCGCCCGCCCGTTGGGTCTGAGCGGCCCGTGGTAGTAAGAGCCGGTGCCCCGACGCGTCCGGCGATGGAATCCACGGCATCGGGATCGTCTGCGCGCATGAACTTTGACCCGTTTCCAGCTGCCCCAGTCCGGAGGGTGGGGCCCCAAGGTCGCGGCGGTCTGCTGCCTTGCTCAGATCACCGGTCGGGCGGCTGTCATCGGCCCCCGCACGTCGTCGATGGCGTCTTGGCTGGCAAAGCCGGCACCATACTCACGCCCTCTGGCACGTGCCTGAACCCCGGCGGGCGGTTGGGCGAGACGACCGTCACGCATGCAGCCGCCTGAGGTGCCTGTCGCCCCGCTCACTCCTTCAACTGACGGGGGACCCGAGCGGGAAGCGTCTGTCTTCGCGGCAGTTGATTTGCCGGCTCTATCGGCGGAGGCCGTCTATACGTCGTTGGACAGCTCGCCTCGCGGCCTGAGCGCTGCGACGGTAGAAGCTCGGTTGGCGTCGTCTGGTCCTAACGAGCTCCCGACGGCGAGGCGGCCGCCGATCATCGGGAAGATCCTGGCGCAGTTCACGAACCTGTTCGCGATCGTGCTGCTTGCCGCTTCAGTCATCACCTTTGGGTCGTACCTGGTCCAGTCGCCTCGGGACGCCGGAAACCTGGAGTTGGCGATCGCCATTTTGTGCGTCGTGCTGCTCAACGCCGCTATCGGGTTCTTCCAGGAGTACTCGGCCGAGAAGACCGCGGAAGCGCTCGAGGCGCTGGTCCCGCACTCCGCCAGAGTGAGACGTGACGGCGGGACTGTCGACGTTCCCGCCCGCGAGTTGGTGCGCGGTGACGTGTTCGTCCTTGAAGCCGGTGACGACGTCTGTTGCGATGGCCGCCTGGTTGAAGCGAACGGTCTCACCGTCGATGACGTCGCTTTGACCGGCGAGAGCGCTCCGGTGCATAGAACGGCAGACGCGGCCCCGTCCGGCACTGCCACGATGGAGGCCGCCAACCTGGTCTTCATGGGAACTTCGGTGGTCGAAGGGACGGCTACCGCGGTGGCGTTCGCCACCGGAACAGACACCGAGTTCGGCCGGATCTATCAGATGACCGCCCAGGTCTCCGATGTCGCCAGCCCCCTGCAGCGCAAGGTCAACCGGATGGCCAAGCAGGTGTCGGTCGTGGCGATCGCTCTTGCCGCAGTGGTCTTCGCCCTACGCGCAGCCACCACCAGCGCCCGAGTGGTCGACAACTTCGTGTTCGCCCTCGGCGTCATGGTCGCGCTGGTACCCGAAGGTCTCCCCGCCACCCTCTCGGTCTCGCTGGCGATCGCGGTGCGACGCATGGCCACCCGGCACGCCTTGATCAAACGCCTCGCCGCGGTGGAAACCCTCGGGTCGACCACCGTCATCTGCACCGACAAGACCGGGACCCTCACCGAAGCCGAGATGACCGTCACCGCCGTATGGGAATCTGGCCGGCGCCACACCGTCACCGGGGTCGGCTACAACCCGAAAGGCGACGTCAGCGAACCCGCGCAGGTCGCCGACCTGCTGCGCGTCGGCGCCCAGTGTTGCGACGCCAGGGTGCTCGAGCCCAACCCGACGAGTCACCTCGACTGGAGGATCCTCGGTGACACCACCGAAGGCGCCATCGTCGTAGCCGCGACCAAAGCCGGCATCGACGTCGGCACCGCAAACCGTGATGCTCCCCGCATTGGCGAGTTCCCCTTCGACTCCGAGCGCAAGCTCATGACCACACTCCACCGCAGTCCGGCAGGATGCGTCTCCTACGTCAAAGGCTCACCGCAAGAACTGCTCAGCCGGTGCACCAACGTCTCCTGGGACGGAACCGACGCCCCGCTCACCGACAACCACCGCCAGCAGATCACCGACGCCAACGACCAACTGGCCCGCGAGGCCCTCCGAGTCATCGCCGTTGCGCATCGCCACCTCGACACCGACCAACCCGACCAGAACACTGCCGAGCATGATCTGACCTTTCTCGGGCTCATCGGCATGATGGACCCACCCCGTCCTGAGGTGATCGACGCCGCCGCCGCCTGCCGCCGCGCCGGCATCCGAATCATCATGGACACCGGCGACTACGGCGTCACCGCATAAGCCATCGCCAGACAAGTTGGCATCGTCACCGGTCCCGACCCGGGCATTATCAGCGGACCCCAACTCGACGCCATGAGCGACGAACAGCTCATCGAAGCGCTCGCCACGAACCCGGAGATGGTCTTCGCCCGAGTCCGACCCGAACACAAACTTCGCGTGGTCGCCGCCCTGCAGCACCTCGATCAAGTCGTCGCGGCCACCGGAGACGGTGTCAACGACGCCCCCGCTCTCAAGCAAGCCGACATCGGCGTGGCCATGGGAGTCACCGGCACCGACGTCGCCCGCGAAGCCGCAGTCATGGTCCTTCTCGACGACTCGTTCGCGTCCATCGCCGCCTCGGTCGAGCTCGGCCGGGCCGTCTACGCCAACATCCGCAAATTCCTCGTCTACATCTTCAGCCACAACATCGCCGAGCTCGCCCCCATCCTTCTCGCCGCCGCGGTCGGCTTCCCGCTCGTGCCGCTCAGCGCGCTCCAAGTCCTTAGCATCGACCTCGGCTCCGACATCCTCCCCGCCCTTGCCCTCGGCGCCGAACCACCCGACGCCAGCGTCATGACCCGGCCGCCCCGACCCGTCAGGGAGCGACTTCTCTCCGGGCCAGTCGTCAGACGGTTCATGTTCCTCGGGGCTATCGAAGCCATCGGCGTGTGCTTCGCGTTCTTCTGGCGCATCCATTCCGCTCATCTCGGCTACAACCAATTCACCGATTCGAATCACACCTACCGTGAAGCACGCACCATGACCCAGGTTGGAATCGTCGTCAGTCAATTCTTCAACGCCCAAACAGTCCGCAGCGACGACGAGAGCATCCTCACCGTCGGCGTGTTCACCAACCGCAGGCTCCTCGTCGCCGGAGGGATCGGCCTCGCCTTAGTCAGCTGCATCAGCTACGTGCCCATCCTCCAACACGTCTTCGGCACGACTGGCTTGACTCTGACGGACTGGCTCATCGTTAGCAGCTTCGGAGTGGCGCTCCTCGCCGCCGACGAGCTCCGGAAGGCTCTGGTCCGCTGGCGGCGTCCTCCCTCGGAGCCGCCCGGCGAGGTTGTGCACCCTGATAGACGAGGAAGGCCGTGACAGGGACACCGCGCTTCGCAGCCACCGTCACGACAGGCGCGAGGGGGAGAGGGGTCGTCGGGACCATGTCCATCCGTGAGCTGCGGTCTCCCACGGTTCCGGTTCGCGTCGTTCTCGGCGCGGTGGCCGGACCGCTGTGCGTAAGTGCCTTCACCGCGATCGTGTCGCGGAGAGCAGGATACGACTGGCGGCGTCATGCGGTGAGACTCGCTCGGGGCCGGACATCTCGGGTGGCTCCAACGCTCGAACTTCGTGCTCACCGGCTCGCTACTCCTCGTCGCCGCATCGGGTCTCGCGAGATGCCCGCGGCGGACGGTCGGCTCGCGTCTGGTCCCGGTGCTGGTAGGAGCAACCGGTGCTGGCCAGGTCGGCTCGGGCGTGATCGTGACCGATCCCATCGGCGGCTTCCCGCCTCCCTCATCAGATAGAGACGGAACTGGCACTACTGCACCGGCAAGATCACCGCTGAGTTGTTCAGGCGCCATCCACAACTTTTGCGCTATCCCGATCTTCGTCGGCATTCCCCTAACAGCATCTTGTCCGCCGTTTCCTCTGCGAAGGGGAAGATACCGATGGGCGGGCTATTCGCTCGCACCCAGCCTCGTAATGGTGGCCAGCTTCGTGCGTCGACGCTATTCGCAGGGAACGACCCCGATGCAGGCCCACGAGGTCGTCGGTTCAAATCGCTGGCGACTCGAAACAAGGACTTTCCGCCAGGCTCCTTGGCGGTCGCGTCGTGCCAGCTCACCGGCCCGGTTGTAGCCACGAGATATCCATGGCCCGATTTCAACCTGCGACGCCTAACGGTGCCCCAGTGGCGGATCCTCATACGGACCGGCATTTCGGGCCCTGGGGGTGCCCCCAAATACCGACGGCCAGGACTCCAGAGGTGCCCCACTCGTGCCGGTAGGGGGCAGTCGACAAGACCGAGCAGGTCGTGAGCCCTGAGATGGTCGCTAGCCATCTTGAACCCCGTCCTCAGCCGCTATAGCTGAGATCAGCTATTGATGTCCTCTGCTATTAGGGCTGAGGTCGGCTCTCGGTGTCATCAGCTGGACCAGCTGAGGTCAGTGGTGTTCCCAGTTGCGCGCTAGTGCGTCGGAACGGATCAACTCCAACCACTTCAGTCCCGGTTCGGTGTGGTCGATAGTCAGCAGATGACGAATCTTCCTGGCGGGGAATCACGGCTGCCGTCGATGCGCGCTCGAATCCAGATGATTCGACGGCATCCACGCGCCTGGGCATGTCTGTTCGTCTACGGTGCCATCCTTATCGAAGTTGCGCTGATCGAGCCGTTCTCATCCTCCATCCGTGCACTGATCCTCGGGTGTCTGGCAGTTGCGTTCCTCACGTGCCTCGGATGGTTGATCCACGAGACTTCGGGATCGCGCCGTTGGGGCAACGGCAAGCTCGGCGAGGAAGCGACGAACGAGGCGGTCATCACGTGGCGGCGACGAAGCACGGACTGGCAGGTCGTCAAGAGACTCCCCCAGCTGGCTGACGGGGATGTCGGGCATGTCCTGGTCGGTCCGGGAGGTGTCTACGCCATCGAATCGACTTGGACGCCCGACGACTGCGAGCTCGACCGCGGCGCCATCGTGGGAATGCAAGGCAGGGAGCCTGTGGCTCAGGCCCAGGAGAGCGCTCGTTCGATCCAGCAGCTCCTCCTCGACTGCCCCGAACACCTGGATGTGACCGTCCATCCGGTTGTGGTGGTGTGGGGCCCCGGAGGTCTGCACCTGGACGAGGGATGGGCGGAGGTCGACGGAACGCTCATTTGCGAAGGCGGCAGGGATGCGGAGTGGCTCCACCACATCGAGGGGACAGAGCTTGACCGGCGCTCTGTGGATCGGATCACCGACGTCCTCGCGAACCGGGGCAGGCGCAAGGGCGATCGGGCGGCCTCCCGAGTAAAGCCCCCGGTCCAGGCACTCGGAGCCTAAAGGGCCACGCGTCGATTCCCGTAGCGGAATCGGCATCGCTTTCGCATGAGCCTGGACAGCTGCACGTTTGGAGTGACGTTCATTCGACCGTCGGCTCGCGGGGACGAGCGCCCAAGGAGCACGGCCAAAACTCCAGAGCCTCCAAGATTCCCGGGGTGACGGAGATTGATCCGATCTCGAGAAGCTACTGGTCGACCTGGCCCATCCTGCTGCTCGGCCATTCAGTCCTTCGAAGAATACGTAGCCAGTTCGGCAAGCTGCGTTGCGGTACCAACTCCGATGATGACGTCTCCCGGAGCCATCTCGACCTCAGGCGACGGATTCGGTGTGAAGCTCCCGTCCGGTCGCCTGATCGCCAACACCAGGCACCCGGTCCGGTCATGGACCTGGGAAGACCTGAGCGTCTGGCCGGCAAGCGGCGAACTCCTTCCGACTGTCAGTTCTTCGAGCCGGAACTCGAGTGACCCGTCGTGCATCACGACGTCGACAAAGTCGACGACGTGAGGCTGGGTGACGAATGCTGCCATTCGGTCCCCGCCCAGGCGTTGAGGATTCACCACCCGGTCGGCTCCGACGCGGAGAAGTTTCGCTTCTGACGATTCGCTCCGGGCCCGGGCGATGACGTGAATTGTGGGGTTGAAGGACCGACTGGCCACGGTAATGAACAGGTTGTCCGCATCGGTGTCCAGCGCGGCGATGAGCGTGCCCGCCCGCTCGATCCCAGCCTTCAGGAGTGTTTCGTCCTCGGTCACGTCTCCGATGACGGTCGCATATTGGATAGTGGAGATTCGCTCCGGATCCCGGTCGATCACGACGATCTTCTGGCCGGCGTTGCTCAGGTACCGGGCGACCTCCCTGCCGACCCGTCCCCAGCCGCAGATCACGACGTGACCAATCATCTTGTCGATGTCCCGTTCCACTTTGCGCCTCCTGAGTAGCTCCCGCATGTGTCCATCGATCAGCAGCTCCAGCGTCACCGTGAACGTGTAGAGCGCTGTCCCAACTCCCAACAGGATGAGGACGATGGTGAACGCCTTTACGCCGTCCCCGATCGGATGGGGGAATCCATATCCGACGGTGGATACCGTGACGACCGTCTGGTACAAGGCTTCGAGTGGCCTGAATCCGAGGATGACGTAACCCGCGGTACCGATGAGTACGACTAGGGCCAGCGCGGCCAGTCCGATTTGAACGCGACGGAACGGGTTGGTGCTCAACGGCTCCACGTCACAGGAGTGATGGGCGCACCGTCATCGCTCGACGAGGTCCCGCTGCCGCCTGCACGTCTCCGGATCACCGGATCGATGCTACGCGGTTGCGCATGCAGGGCCTGAGCAGACCGTAAGGATCTCAGCGTTCAGGTCACGAACTCAACAGTTGAGGCCGTGGCCGCCCATGCGTTCCGCAGCTGAACCAGCTGAGGACTGGGTTCGCTGGCGTCACACGGCGATGCGAAGTTTGAGAGCGATCGCCTCGACGTCGACGGATGATCCCGCGACTTCCCAGACCAGGTTGAAAGCATCCTCGTCGGACAGTTCCGGCCCCAAGCCATTCAGATCGAGGAAGACCGTCGTTGCCAGCCAGGCCAGTCGCTTGTTTCCGTCTACCAGGGCGTGGTTGTTGGTGATGGATTGCAAGAGTGCCGCCGCCTTGAGGCGGATGGACGGGTAGGCATCCTCCCCGAATGCGCTTGATCGAGGTCTTGCTGCCGCCGAATCGAGGAGGCCGATGTCGCGGACCGGCCCGATCCTGAGCATTCGTACCAGTTGGAGGAGGTCTTCGAGATCCAGATACTCGAAGCTGCTCATTCAGTGCCGAGGCGTTCGAGCACGTCACCCCACCGCTCGGACATCCGTTTGGCAGAACTGTCGACTCGACCATGGTGGCCGGCGCGCTCGTAGCGGTCCAGGACGGCACGACGGATGATCTCCTGCTTCGAGATGCCCTCGCTCTCAGCTAGAGCATCGAGCGCATCCTCGAGCTGCTGGTCGGTTCGCACGGTGAGGGCCATTAGCCAATGGTATCAATGTGATACCACTCGACGGAAGCGCTTCCTTCAGAGGTCGGGCCGACGACCGGCCTGAGTTGACTGCCCTCAGCTACCGAAGGTGAGCACAGACGGCCCGGTTTCATTGGGTGCGATCCCGCCTGAAACCGCCGGGGCCGACCGAAACCCGGAGTGGTGCGCAGGTAGGATTTCTCCCGTGGGGGTGCTTGCGTCTAGGGCCGATTCCGGTCCCGGGAATGGCTCGTGCGGGCAGCTGCACCGAACCTGCTGGTGCAACCGGGCGAGCTGCCTCGTCCGAATCAACACGACGGTGGATTCGGCGCCCACCGTGGATTCGAACTCCCGCTGAGCATCCGGTGACCACCTCTAGCGAACAGTTGTCTACGGGCGTGGGTCGTTCAGCGACCGGAAACGACCGGATCTCCGCCCTTGATGGCCTGCGTGGCGTGGCCCTGCTGATCATCATGGGGTTCCATTTCGGCGTGGGCTGGCTGCAGGGCGGCTTCTTCAGCCTGGACATCTTCTATGTGCTCTCCGGCTACCTGATCACCGGTCTGCTGCTCGGCGAGTACAGCAAGCGTCGCCGGATCGCCCTCTCGGCCTTCTGGCTCAGAAGGGCCCGGCGCCTCCTCCCCGCCCTCCTCGTGGTGCTCGCCGTGGTGACCTTCTACGTCCGGTTCGTGGCTCCGCCGGGTCTGTATCCCGAGTTCCGCATGAGTGCGCTCTCCGCCCTGTTCTACTTCTCGAATTGGTGGCAGATCGGGGCGAGCGGCAATTACTTCGTTGCCAATGGAGCGGTCTCCCCGCTCACCCACACGTGGTCCCTGGCCGTCGAGGAGCAGTTCTACCTCGTGTGGCCGCTGGTCGTGCTTGCGGTAATGCACTTCTCCCGCACGTTCGTCCGAGGAGTCCGCCTCCTCCTGGCCCTGTCCGTAGCAGGAGTGATCGCCTCAGCGGCTGCGATGGCGCTGCTCTTCAGCCCTACGGCCAATCTCACCCGGCTCTATTTCGGCACGGACACCCACGCCCAGTCGATCCTGCTCGGATCGGTACTCGCCTGCACCTTGACCATGATCCAGATGCGTCGTGGCGCAGGGGGAATGGCGCCGGCGGCGTCATCGCATGCCGGACGTCACCTTCTGACAGCGCTTGGCATCGTCGGTTTCGCCGGCACCGTTGCCTTGACCTACGCCCTGCGGGGTACGTCCGGCTTCGACTATCAGGGAGGCTTCCTCCTCTCCGCGTGTTCTGCCGCGGCCATCATCGTGGGAGCGGTCTGTGTCCCCTTCGGACCCATCGCCAAGCTGTTGTCCCTGCGTCTGCTGATGTGGATCGGCACCATCTCCTATGGCGCCTACCTCTGGCACTTCCCGGTGTACATCTACTTCGACCCGACTCGCACTGGCCTGGCGGGTTTCTCCCTCCTGGCTGTTCGGTTCGGTTCGACTTTCGCTCTGGCTGCGGCCAGCTACTACCTGATCGAGCGTCCGGTCATGTACGGCGCGTTCTGGCGATCCCTCAAGGCGATCACCCCAGCAATGGCGTTCGTGGCCGCGACCGTGGTGGTCATCGTCGCGGGAACGGTGGCGCCCGAAGTGGCACCGGTGGTGGCCGGAACCACGCTGACGGCATCTGAGCACGGAGCGCTGTCACGAGCCGGGGCCTTCACCAAGGAGCCGGTGCGGTTCATGCTGGTCGGAGACTCCATGGCGGTCACACTCGCCATCGGACTCCAGGTGGCGAGCGTTCCCCGCTATGGCGTTCGGTTCATCAATCGGGAGACGCTGGGATGTGATCTCGACAACATCCCCGTCATCATCGCCAATCATGTTGATCAACCAGTGTCGGACTGCACCCACTGGCGGCCCCTGTGGGCCAATGCCGTCGCACAGACCCGACCGAACGCAGTGGGAATGCTCCTCGGCCGGTGGGATATCTGTGATCATGTCTACAAGGGCAAAATCGTTCACGTCGGCCAGCCCGCATGGAACGCGCACCTCTATGACGAGATCAACCAGGCTGTCGACACCTTCGCCGCCAAGGGAGCCAAAGTCGTGCTCTTCACCATGCCCGACATCAACGCCGCCGACGAAGCGCCGGGGAGCGCCGCCTATGCCGAGAATGACCAGTCGAGAGTGAATGCGTTCAACGGCATCGTCGAAAACGTTGCTGCGCACCGCCGTTCCACGGTGACGTTGATCGATCTCAACAAGAAGCTGGATCCGCACGGGTCCTTCCAGCTGTCGATCGACGGCATCGCCGTACGTTGGGCGGACGGCGTACACATCTCCAAGGCCGGCGGAGAATGGCTCCAGTCATTTATCCTGCCCACGGTGGGGAAGCTGGGCCTTTCGACCCAAGTCAAGCGGGGCGTTTGAGCGGCAGCCGTGGCGCGCACGTGCCGCCCTGCGTTCATTGCCTCCGACGCCCCACGTTTGAACGACGGTAACGCTGGATGTCGCGGTCCCCGTTCATGGGTCGTCAGCGTGTTCCCATCCTTCCCGACACCCGTCAGTCGCCGACCGGTTGCCCGACGGTAGGATCGGCGGCATACCGGGGATGATCCGCAGTACGACGAGACGAACCGCGTTACTCCTGGTTGCGTCCGTTGCCCTCATGCTGTCGGGTTGCGGCCTAGGGGCGAATGGCGGCGGGGTCCGCTCGTCGCAGACGGGCTCATTGGCATGCACCAGTCGCGTCACGCCGGACTGCAGTGGTTACCTGTATGCCAATCCACGGCCAGGCACCGTTGTGGTCACTGCGCCCAAGTCGAGCGCGGTCAACAACCGCGAGTTCTTCTGGAGCCCGAGTAGTCCGATCGGCACCGATCTCACCGTGTGCGCCACCTTCTTCAGCGGGCAGGGGCTCGATCAACAGGGTGTCGTACTCCGGTTGCACACGTTGCCGAACGGTCGGGTGTCGGGTATCACGGTGACGCGCAACGTCTGGATGGGGGCCTTCGACGTGTTCAACTATCACGTCTGGAACACCGAAGCCGACCCGAGTAGTCCGTTCACCCAGTTCGGTTCGACCATCGTGTCACCCCTACCGGTGAGTCCCGCGACCTATCCGTTGAACCTGTGTGCGCGAACGGTGGCGTCCTCCAATCAGGTCCAGTTTGTCGTTTGGACGAATGGACAAGCGATGCCGGCATGGGGAAGTGCGTTGCAGGGGGGCGAAGCCGCGATCCCGGCTGGTGCTCCGTCTGCCGGCCGTGGGGGATGGTTCGCCGGCCACCTCCGTCCTGGCACGAGCATGCGGTATGCCAATCTGAGCGTGGACGGTGTGGTCCAGACCGATCTCCCCTGACGAAGCCGCGCCGTGGTGCTTGATCGGCGGACCTGTAGTGACCGGCCTGCGGAACACACCGCTCGGACCAGCGGGTACCGAAGTTGACCTGGAACTTGGAGCACCAACTCGCCTGGGGTACCTGCCGGTACGGGCCGTGCCGCTGGCGTACGAGGCGGTCGGGGTGAGACATCCCCGTGTGAACGGCACTGTTGCGCTGAGCGCGATCTCTGCGGGAATCGCTTGGATTCGTGGCCGATTCCTTGCGCCCGATGGTCAGCGCCCCACGAGCCGTCTCGCAAGATTGGTGTAGCCGCGGAGCACGGGATGCGCCCGTTCCACCCGGAGGCGGTCCAGCGCTTCCTGCATCGCCTCGATGACCTGATCGGCGCAGCGCGCCACGATGTCCGGGTCGTCAGCCGCCTCGGGCCCGAGGTCGGGCCATGTGATCGGCGGCAGGAACTCGACCGTTATTGAGGACGGGAGCGGTGGGGGTGGGAGGACCGCGGTGGTGATCCCGAGAGGTCCGAGCAGGATGGGGAATACCTTGATGTGCATGCCGGGGAGCCCGAGCCACCGGGCGATCCGCTCGCCGCGCGCCAGGACGACCAACGTGTCATGGCTCCCATGTGCGACAACCGGGACGATGGGCACGCCGGTCCGCAGCGCGAGGCGGGCAAACCCGGAGCGGCCCCCGAAGTTGATGTGATTGCGCTCCGACCACGGTCGGCACGCCTCCCAGTCGCCGCCCGGGTAGTCGAGCACCAGAGCTCCGTCGGCGAGGGCATGGGCGGCATCATCGCTGGCCGCGGGAATGGCGCCGATCCGGCGCAGAAAGGTCCCGACCAGGGGGAGGGCGAACAGAAGGTCGTAGGTCAGTGTGTAGGCCGGGTGGGTCGTGCCTCGACGGTCGACGATGGCCAGGGCGGTCACCCACGTGTCCGGCATGTAGAACGCCGCGTTGTGGTTGCCGATGACCAGCGCGGGACCCTCGGACGGCAGGTACTCGAGCCCGCGCACCGTGGGGGAGAAGTAGGCAGTGAGCGCACGGATCTTCGCGATCTGCTGCTCAATGTACTCGGGCTCCCGGTCCTTGGAATCCCGTGTGTGCTCCTGGTCGAGCCGGCGGGCCAGTGCCCCCAGCGGGCCGACCGGATGTGTCACCGCGTCGTGCTCGCCGCCCCGTCCCTCACCGGTCGCCATTTGCGGTGGGCTCCCTGTCATCTTGCTGTTGTCCCACATCTCGGCGCCGTAGCCACGGGCCGAACGGCACGGCCGGTCGACGCTCGGGCAAGTTCGATCCATGTGCAGGGCCGCACCGTGGGACCGCATGCAGACCGAACCGCTCCTCAGCCGCCCTGCTCTGCTCGATAGGCGTCGACCCACTCGAGAGGAACCCGGTCGGGAATCACCATCGAAGCCGCGGGGTGGTCCCCCTCCCTCTCCAGCGACCGGACATCAGACGACCGCTGGGCGAATCGCTGGAGCAAGAGACACAGTCCGACCGAGTACAGCAGCATGCCGATGACGAGGAAGATGCCCATGCCACTACCTCCATGTCTTGCCGTGCCCTCGGGTCCGATGCCCGCAGGAAACTGTCGACAGAGGCCCTACAGGCATCCTGACCCGAAACACGGACGCCGGGAAGGGTCCTAGGTCCCGTTGCCGGTCAGGCGTGGTGAGGAAGCAGGCCAGCGATGTCGTCGAACAGCTCGTGAACCGGCCGGGTGCGCACTGATCGCTTCTCTGCCGGGCGGCACCGGAGTGGGCTTTCGACTCTGGACGGACGCCGCCGACGGGTGCATCGTCGACCTATGGAGTCTCGACGTTCCTTCGACGAAGCAGCACCGATCCCGGCGAGTGCGGCGCGGACGATCACCGGTGCGCCCGATGACTACGAGGCACTCCTCTCATTGGTGGGTGACCGGAGGCTGGTACTGATCGGCGAAGCCTCACACGGCACGCATGAGTTCTATCGCGAGCGGGCGCGCATCACTCGACGACTCATCGACGACCTGGGCTTCACGGCGGTGGCCGTGGAGGCTGACTGGCCCGATGCCTACCGGGTGAACCGCTACGTCATGGGGATGTCGGCTGATGCCGGTGCCGACGCGGCACTGGAGGGATTCCTGCGCTTTCCCACCTGGATGTGGCGAAACCGGGACGTGTTGGGATTCGTGCAGTGGCTAAGGGCTCGCAACGACGCGCAATCCCACCCGGCCGCCAAGGCTCGCTTCTACGGCCTCGACCTCTACAGTCTCCGGACGTCCATCGAGGCGGTGGTCGCGTACCTCGACCAGGTGGACCCCACCGAGGCCGAGCGAGCCCGACGCCGGTATTCGTGCTTCGACCATGTCGGGGTAGACGGGCAGGCCTATGGGTACGCGCTCGCCCACCTGAACGCCACGCCGTGCGAGAACGAGGTCGTCACTCAACTGGTGGAGCTTCGGCGCCGAGCCGAGGCGTACTTACGGCGAGACGGCTGGGTCGCCGACGACGAGCAGTTCTACGCTGAGCAGAACGCGCTCCTCGTCCGGGACGCCGAGGAGTACTACCACCAGATGTACCGGGCCGAGGTGTCGTCGTGGAATCTTCGCGATCAGCACATGGCGGGAACGCTCGACGCGCTGATCGAGCACCTCGACCGGCAGGTGGGCACCAGCAAGGTCGTCGTCTGGGAGCACAACTCGCACGTCGGGGATGCCCGAGCCACGGCCATGGGTGCCCGGGGCGAGCTCAACGTCGGTCAACTGGCGAGGCAACGCTACGGAGGTGAGGTCAGCCTCATCGGCTTCACCTGTTTCGACGGCCATGTGACCGCGGCCTCAGGCTGGGGTGAACCCACTGAGCGCAAGCGCGTCCGTCCGGCCCGCCCGGACAGCTACGAAGCACTCCTCCACACCGTCGACATACCGCAGTTCTGGTTGGACACCAGCGACATCGCTGTGGAGCGCTTCCTATCCAGTCCGCGGCTCGAGCGGGCGATCGGCGTCGTCTACCGTCCCGATACCGAGCTGCAGAGCCACTACTTCGAGGCCAGATTGGCGAAGCAGTTCGACGCCGTGATCCACATGGACAGCACCCATCCCCTCGAGCCCCTCGAACGGACGGCGCTGTGGGACCGCGGTGAGCCCGCCGAGACGTATCCGTCGGGGCTATGAGATGACCACCTTGGGCGAAGCGGCGCGCTGGCCCTCATTCACGGACAGAGGCGATGCTGGTCGTCGCCTAGCGGAGGAATTGGAGTTCCTGCGGGGGGAACGTCCTGTCGTATTGGCACTGCCGCGGGGCGGCGTCCCGGTTGGCGCCGAAATTGCACGATCCCTGGGTGCTCCCTTCGACGTGATCGTCGTCCGGAAGCTGGGTGTCCCGTTCCAGCCCGAGCTCGGGTTCGGGGCCATCGGCGAGGGTGGGATCCGTCTCCTCGACCGGGACCTCATCCGCCAGGCCCACCTCACCGCCCAGGATGTCGCTGCGGTCGAAGATAAGGAGCGGCGGGAGCTCGATCGGCGGGTCCGGCTCTACCGGGGGGAGCGGCCGCCGATGGACGTGGTCGGTCGGACAGTGGTGATCGTCGATGACGGGCTGGCCACCGGTTCCACCGCCCGGGTGGCGGTGGAAGTCGTGCGAGCCATGGGTGCGCGCCGGATTGTGCTGGCGGTGCCAGTGGCACCCCCCGAGGCGATCCCGGAACTGGAGGCAGAGGCGGACCGGTTCGTGACCGTCGTCACGCCGTCTCCGTTCTACGGTGTCGGGCGGTGGTACGAGGACTTCGGGCAGACGTCGGACGACGAGGTAGCCGCACTCCTCCGCCAAGCCAACGCCGAGGGCGCACCCGAAATGGTCCCCACCGCAGCCGGAGTGACCCTCGATGTCGAGATCCCCGTCGATGGAGTCGGGCTCGAGGGCTTCCTAGACGTGCCGCCCGCCGCCACGGGAGTCGTGCTCTTCGCCCATGGCAGTGGGAGCAGCCGGCACAGCCCTCGCAATCAGGTGACCGCAGACTCCCTTCGATCCCGTGGTTTCGGCACGCTCCTGTTCGACTTGCTCACACCTCAGGAGAGCACCGACCGACGGAATGTCTTCGACATCCAGCTGCTGGCCGACCGGCTGCTGGCAGCCACCCAATGGCTACGCGCCCGCGAAGACATCGGTCGTCTGCCGCGCGGGTACTTCGGCGCCAGCACAGGTGGAGGTGCAGCGCTCCGGGCGGCTGCAGCCTCGGGTAACGACGTTGCTGCCGTCGTGTCGCGGGGTGGTCGCCCGGACCTCGCGGGGGCAAGCCTCCCTTCCGTGCGGTGCCCGACGCTGCTCATCGTCGGTGGAGCCGATATCGAGGTCATTGAACTCAATCGGAAGGCTGCGGCCCAGCTTCACTGCCCGTGGCATCTCGCCATCGTCCCAGGGGCAACTCACCTCTTCGAGGAGCCTGGAGCCCTCGCCGCGGTAGACCGGTTGGCCGCACAGTGGTTCGAACGACATCTTGTGCATCCGGGCCAGTCGTGAGCAATGTCTCGGAGTGAACCGGCGTCATCGTCCGAGGCCTGCTGACCCTGCCATCCGGCCCGGTCAGGCCACGAGCCGATATCCGTGGATCAGACCGCAGGCGGCATCCGTGCCACCGGGATGGCATGCCCTGGTTGTCGGCCAAACCTGATTCGGCGGTATCAGCCGATCCGGTCAATCCGAGGTGCCGCAGAACCTTCGCTCATCCAGCTGATGTTCGGTGTGGGCTTGGCGTCCCTCCACGGAATGGTCCGCCGGTGAGCCGATATCCGTCATCTGCAACTCCGATTGTCACAGAACATTTCATTTGTTAGTGCGATTACTTCGATATACTGGAGTTAGCAGATGAGTCCTATCCGCTAGCAAAGGAGCCTGGGATGCTTGCATCGACAGTCGCACTGCATATTGACGACCTTGAGCTTTTTGCCGACTGCACCAGGACGCAGCTGCACAAGATCGGTGCGCTCACCACCGGTCTATATATTCCGCGGGATCACGAGCTGATCCGAGAAGGCAGCCTGTCGAGAGAGTTCATCGTCATCCGCAGCGGATCGGTCCGGGTGACGAGGGAGACGAACGACGGGGTCACCCAGGTGGCCGATGTGGGGGCAGGTGATTTCCTGGGCGAGATGGCGCTGCTCAACGGGACGCGGCGGACGGCGACTGTCACGGCCACTACGGATCTCTACGTATTGGTGAGTTCGGTCGCGGAGTTCCGTTCAATCCTGGAGATCGCCCCATCGGTGGCTCGCAAGGTCCGGCGCGCTTCGCTCGCCCGCACCTCGAGCATGGCCGTCGCCGCCTGAGCACGCCCGGACCACCTCCGGAACTGCCGCGATCTGCGGCGCGCGTACTTGTGGGTGCAGATCCCCGGATTCAGCCGCTTCCTTTTTGACGACATTCTCGAGGCGTATGGCTCACAAGGCCAGCACTGACCAAACCCCGTTCGGCCGGCGGCCATCTCTGGGGCGCACATGGGATCGCGCTTTCCAGGCGATACGGAATTCAGTATCATTGAACCATGGATGGAAAGTCCGTGGCGAGCGAACTGGTGCGGGAACTCCGACGCCGAGCCGGATTGTCGCAGCGCGCCCTGGCGGCAAAGTCCCGCATTCCCCAGCCGACGATCGCTGAGATCGAAGCCGGTCGGAGAGAGCCCTCGATCACGCTCCTCAGCCGACTGGCCGAGGGCGTGGGACAGGAAGTGGTGCTGAAACTCAAGCCCATGCACCCCCATAGTGCGGTCGCCACCGCCAACCGTGTCCGTGATCGCCTAAGCGGGTCTGCAGGCGAAGGTTGGTCCCCTGCGCTGCGACAAGACGGCGCCCTTCGAGCCATGATCGACTTCAAGGACGCGGTTGGTTCCGCTCCCACAGAGGAGTTCGTACAGCTGGTCGAGACACCTCCTGGTCTGATTGGTGACATGCGTTGGGACGCATTCATCGCTGCGGTCGTCGAGGACGAGTCGGCCACACGCGACGTCGCACCTCCCCATTGGGCGAACGAGGGAGGTCGCTTCGTGAGGCCACTCTGGTACTTGTCCGACAACAAGGCGCTGCATGCATGGGAACTAGCCAATGCACCGGGCGCGTACGTCCGACACGGTGTACTGGCGGCGAAAGAAGAACTGGAGAGCGCCTGATGGACCGGACCGAGATCGAAGGAGCGCTCCGGGAGCTCTCGGAAGTACTGGACCGCAGGGGAGTGGTGGCCCGTATCTTTCTGGTCGGCGGCGCCGCCATGGTGCTGGCCTACGAGTCGAGGTTCTCCACCGACGATGTCGACGGTTCCGGCTATCCGACCGACGACGTCCTCGCCGCAGCTATGGAGATCGCTGAACGTCGGGGGCTCCATCCTGACTGGCTCCACGACTCCGTCAAGGTGTACTTCCCTACGTTCAAGGAGCCCGAGTGGCGACCCGTCTTCAAAGTGGGGACTGTGGAGGTGGTCGTCGCGGACGAGCGCACGTTGCTGGCCATGAAGATGCGAGCCAGCAGGGGACGGCGTGACGAGGTCGATATCCAATTCCTGCTCGACAGGTGCGGGATCGAGACCGTCGACGGCGCCCTGGCGGTCTACGAGGAGTACTTTCCTGAGGACGAACTACCAGCGCGGGCACTGCCGATGCTCCGTCACGCCCTGGGGCAGCTGCGCGGCGAGCAGTAGCAGCGGGACCTTCGGGCCCGCAAGCTGGTCCCCACTCCCACAGCTGCCTGAGCTGAGGACGGTGAGTGAGAGTGCTGCTCAGCGTCGTCATCGGGTGGACGGGAAGGAGCATCGACGGCCTCAGCGACTGGGTGAAGTCGGAGTCGGAGACAAGATTGCCGAGCTGGGGCACGTTTTCGCGGACGGACGGTCCCGGGTCGGGTACGCAGACCGTCGGCTTTCCGGCCGCCGTGGAAATTCCGTCTTCACCGGGATAAGTGCCGAAGTACGAGTCGAAGGACCGAATCTCCTGCATGATCACCACAACGTGACGGATGGTGTGGATGTTCTGAGGGTGGCTCGACGGCGTCGTCGCAGGGCTCGAACTTGCGCCCCCACAACCGCTCGCTGCGGCCAGGAGCAGTGGAACGACAAGCCGTTGCCATCGAGCGAACTTCCAGTACATCGTGCCATCGCTGGTCCGACGGTGTGAGGTGATGCGCAGCTGTCGGCCTCCATCGGACCGGTCGCATTTCTGGAATCGATCACTGAAGTTGGACCGGCGATGTGCCGATAATGGGCGCCATGGAGGCACGGGATCTCCACTGGAGGCGATCGATTCGTGCGTTGCTCTCGGGAATGAGGAGGGGAGTGAGGCCCGTAGCGGCCACCCTGCTCCTCGTGGGACTGGTTGGACTGTCACTCTCCGTAGACCCACAGCGCGCTGCTGCGGCAAACGTGGGAGACCAGATCGCGGCCTTTGCCGCCTCCCAGGCAGGTGTTGCCTACTGCGACGGAGGTGGCGGGATCAACGGTCCCACCAATGGCGGGGTCGTCGAAGCAGGGTGCGGCCCGGGCGTGAATGGCTACGACTGCATGAGCCTTGTGCAGTACGCCGTCTACCAGGCGACCGGCGTCGCTCTGCCGGGGAACGGGAGCCAACCCAAGGGGATCGGGACGGTCATCGCTCCGCAGGCGACGATCGCCGAGGACACGGCCGAGCTTCTGCCCGGTGATGCCGTCTACTGGGGAGGCAGCCTCGACAGCTTCGCCCACTCGGGGATCTATGCCGGCAATGGAAACGTGTGGGATGCCATCGGGATCAAACAGCCGGTCCAGACGCACACCATGACCCAGTTGCGCGCCGATTACACCTACGACGGCGCCATCCGGTACTGGACCCCGCAGACGATCACCTCGGGCGGACTCGTCACACCCGTGGTCGGGCTCGCCTCGATGCCGGACGGGAGCGGGTACTGGTTGACCGATGCCGCCGGTGGGGTGTCGGCGCACGGGTCGGCCGTCAACTACGGGTCGTTGGCCGGCAAACCACTGAACGCACCGATCGCCCACATCGTGGCGACGCCCACCGGACACGGCTACTGGCTGGTGGCCAGCGACGGTGGGATCTTCTCGTACGGCGACGCCTCCTTCTTTGGCTCGATGGGGAGCAGCCACCTCAACGCCCCAGTGGTGGACATGGCTCCCACACTTGACGGACACGGCTACTGGCTGGTGGCCAGCGACGGTGGGATCTTCTCGTTCGGCGACGCGACGTTCCGCGGTTCCATGGGTGGCCAGCACCTGAACCAACCGATCGTGGGGATGAGCGCCGACGATGCCACCGGGGGCTACTGGCTGGTGGCCACCGACGGCGGGATCTTCTCGTACGACGCGCCCTTCCTCGGCAGCACCGGATCGATCCGACTCGCCCAGCCCGTGAACGGCATGGCATCCCTGACCGACGGTCTGGGGTACTGGTTCGTAGCCAGCGACGGCGGGGTGTTCAACGGGGGTACGGCTGGCTTCCAAGGGTCGATGGGTGGGACCACACTCAATGCCTCGGTCGTGGGCATGGCCGCTGACCCGGCCACCGGGGGCTACTGGCTGGTGGCGAGCGACGGGGGCATCTTCAGCTTCGGTGCGCCGTATTTCGGCGCCGGGTAGCCGTGTGGCCGGGTAGCCGTGTGGCGACCGTGCGAACGGCGATCAAGGCAGGAGCACACGCACGCAGCTGAATGCGCCCCAATGGACCTGTTCGTGGGACACGGTGTCGATCGTCGACTCGAGACGTGGCTGATTCCACGCCGCGCGACAATGGCCCCCCGGCTGGAGAAGCTCGGCCCACACTCCGTGCGGACTCGCTCGGCATTCGACGCCGCCCGCTGGCCATTGGGGTGTGCTTGAGTAGATCTGAAACTGTGGGGGAGTCCGGCGATCGACCGAACGGGATCGGACGCCGGGTGCCCATTCGAGAGTTCGCGGGGCTGAACCCCCATCCAGCCACTGCTACCGACAAGGACCATCCATGCCGCCGCCTCCCAACGCAGTCCGCCTGATCGGCCACCAGCGCCGCTTCGCCGAGTCGATCGCCCAGATCGACACCGAGTTGGAGTTCGCGCTGGGGCCAGCCGTCGCCGCCCGACGCGATGAGGTCGTGGAGGCTGCCCACGCCGCCTACGGACCCAGTGAGGATTTCCGTGGGGTACGCGACGCCTGGGACGCCGTGTTTCCCGATGGCGTCTACAGCGCTTCGGGACTGGCGGAGGCAAAGCGGCTGGCGTAGGTAGTGCACCGAAGCCAATTGCGGTCAATGCCGTTGTGCAATTGCAGCCGACCGACGCGGGCGCTCGATCCCAGTCCGTCGGTTCTCAGCTCAACCAGCTGAGGCTCGCAGAAGGCCCTTGAGCGAACAGTCGTCGTGGTCACGGCAGTCCGTGGAGCCTGTCAGCGGAGCTGTCCACGAGTCACCCTCCGCTGTCTCCGAGCATCCGCCACATGGCGCGGGCAGCCGGGTTTGGCGGAGCGGGACCGAGTGTCTCCGCCGCGATGGTCCAGGTCCAGCGGCGACCCTTGAGGGGAACCCGCCGCAGACTGCTCCTGAGATTTGCGATGATCTCGGGTACGAGCGCCACACCGAATCCCGCTTCGACGAGATCGAGCACGGTTGTCGTGTCGTTGATCTCGAAGACGTAGTTCGGCTGAAGGCCTCGGGATTGCATGGCCCGATCAGCCAGAGCTCGGACGCCCCACCCGACGGGGAAGCCGATCTGTGGTTGCTCAGCCACCATAGACAACTCTGCCACCGGCCGATCGGCCAATTCCGAGCTGGTCGCGCACACCACCACGAGCGGAGACTCGACCATGGGGATCGACACGAGGTCCGATGGAGTCTGCTCGGAACCTGTGGTGAAGATCACATCGAGGTCGTGATCCCTCAGCAGTCGAACGGCGTCCGCCGAGGAAGTCTGATTGAGTCGTAGTTCGACACCGGGGTAGACATCCCGATAGCGCTTGAGGATGCCCGGTAAGTCGAACAACGAGCTGCTCTGCAAGATGCCGAGCTTCAGCGTGCCCCGCCTCAGGCCTTCGACCGCCGCGACGGCCTCCTCGGCAGCGCGAGCCGACGTGAGCGTGCGACGCGCGTTGCCGAGGAGGGCGAGGCCCGCCGGCGTCAAGGCGACGTTTCGGGTCGTCCGCAGGAACAAGGGGGCATGCAGATCCCGTTCCAGCGTCCGGATCGTCGCCGAGAGCCCTGATTGTCCAACATGCAGCCGGGCGGCCGCTCGGGTGAAGTTGCGCTCTTCCGCCACGGCAACGAACGCCTCGAGTTGGCGGAGTTCCATTAAGCCAGATTACTGCTGAATCCGATCACTTACTTCTATTGGACTTCTTAATCGGTCGGGCAGACGATGGAGAGCATGCAAGAAAGAGTCGAAGAGTCATGACCACCACCGCCACTCCGCAGCAGGGCCGCCGCTCTGACGTGCTCTCGGCGGCTGCCGGCGTCCTGCGCTCGTTCGTCGCCGATCCCCGGCACGGGAATCTGCCGGCATCGATGCTGGCCTTGACGGTGGTCACGGGCCTCGTAGACGCCGTCAGCATTCTCCGCCTGGGGCGGGTCTTCGTGGCCAACATGACGGGCAATGTCGTGTTCTTGGGGTTCGCCGCGGCGGGGGCGCCCGGATTCTCGCTGGTGGCTTCTCTCGTGGCGCTGGCAGGCTTCCTGGTCGGAGCGGCAGCCGGAGGGCACCTCGTACGACGCGGAGGCGAGGCGGCACGCTTGCTCGCCTCCGCCGCCTTCGCGGAGTTCATCCTGGTGGCAGCGGCGCTGGCCGTCGTGGTGGTGGCTGGTCTGCCTGCACCGCTCGCGATCGCCTCGGCCGTCGCCGGTCTCCTGGCCCTGGCCATGGGGATCCAGAACGCCGTGGCCCGCCACCTCGCGATTCCTGACCTTACGACGACCGTTCTGACCATGGCGCTCACCGGCTTCGCGGCCGACCCCCGGCATCACCCGCGTGGGCGCAGGGCGGCGTCGGTGGTCGCCATGTTCGGCGGAGCCGTTCTCGGAGCCGCACTCGTGATCCACGGTCAGGCCTGGGCGGCACTGGGCGTCGCAACCGGGCTGTTGTTTGTTGTTGTGGCCCTGTCCGCCTGGACATCGCACCCGGATCCTCGTACCGCATAGCAAAGGGAGAACTACACCATGCACAACACACGACTCGGTAAGACGGGACTCGACGTATCCAAGGTGGCCCTCGGCACCTGGGCGTTCGGAGGCGATTGGGGATCGTTCGACGAAGCCGAGGCCCGGGCCACCATCCACCGCGCGTTGGAGCTGGGAGTGACGCTGTTCGACACCGCACAGGCCTACGGCTTCGGTGTCGCTGAGCGGCTGCTCGGCAACGCACTGTGGGAGGCGACCCGCCGCGAGGATGTGGTCGTCGCCACCAAGGGAGGCCTGCGGATGGACGGCACGACGCTGTATCGCGACGCCAGTGCCGAATGGCTGCGGGCGGGAGTGGAGTCGAGCCTCCGCAACCTCGGGACCGACTACATCGACATCTACCAGGTCCACTGGCCCGATCTGCGCACGCCGGCAGAGGAGACGGCTCAGGTCCTCGAGGATCTGGTGCGCGAGGGCAAGATCCACCACGTCGGGGTCTCCAACTACGACGCGAAGCAGATGGACGAGCTCGCCAGCTTCGGCCGGGTGGAGTCGCTCCAGCCGCCGTTCCACATGTTCCACCGCGACATCGAGGCGGAGATCCTTCCCTACGCCGAGGCCAACGACATCGGCGTCCTGGCCTACGGACCGCTCGCCCACGGAATGTTGTCGGGGCGGATGACACCCGCGACCACCTTTCCCGCCGACGACTGGCGCAGCCACAGCGCTGATTTCAGTGGCGCCAACTTCGCCCACAACCTCCAGGTGGTCGAGCGCCTCAAGGGGTTCGCCGAGTCCCTGGGCCTGCCCCTGCCCCAGTTGGCCGTCGCCTGGACAACATCGCACCCCGGCGTCGACGTGGCCATCGTCGGCGCCCGCCGTCCGTCGCAGCTCGAGACCGTGGTCCCCGCCGGTGACATCGAACTCGGCGCCGCCGAGCGTGATTCGTTGGAAGACGTCCTCGCCGAGTCGGTCCGTATAGCGGGACCGTCTCCGGAAGGAATGTGAGGCCGGACCATCCGGATCGGCTCGACCTAAGAAACGAAGGAGACATCGAATGTCCAAGATCGCCTTTTTGGGTCTGGGAATGATGGGCACCCAGATGGCGCGACGGCTCATCGAAGCCGGCAATGACGTCACCGTTTGGAACCGGACTGCGCAGCGGGCCACGCCCCTGGCTGCTGTCGGCGCCGAGGTGGCGGCCACACCGAGCGCCGCGGCGAATGGCGCCGAGTTTGTGATCACCATGTTGGCCAGGCCCGAAGCGGTCGAGGACGTCCTCTTCGGCGCCGAAGGCATTGCCACCGCACTGGAGCCCGGGCAGGTCTGGATCGACATGTCGACCATCGGGCCCGACGAGTTCACCTCTGCCGCGGCCCGCCTCCCCGACGGGGTCATCGCCGTCGATGCGCCGGTGCGTGGAAGTGTGCCGGAGGCCAGCGCCGGCCGGCTCCAGATCTATGTGGGGGCCAGTGACCAGGTCTTCCAACGCGTGCGACCACTCCTGTCGCCGCTCGGACAACCACGGCATGTCGGGCCACCGGGTGCCGGAGCGGCCACCAAGCTGGTGGTCAACCTGTCGCTGGTGGCTTCGATGGTCACCCTGGGCGAGGCCACGGTCTTGGCTGACGTGCTCGGACTCGACCGGTCCACAACGCTGGACGTGCTGGCCGACTCGCCGATCGGCGCCATAGTTCGAGCCAAAGGGGCCAATCTCCAGGCGTCAGAGTACCCACCGAGCTTCAAGCTGGAACTCGCCACCAAGGACATGATGCTCGTGGATCGCTCGCTACAGGAGGCCGGCGTCCAGCTGCCCGCCACCGAAGCAGCGTGTCAGTGGATGGAAGCCGCCCTTGCCGACGGAAGGGGCGACCAGGACTTTTCCGCGGTCGCCGACACCATCGCCGGCCACGCAAGGCACGCCAGCGTGCCAGACAGGCGACCGCCTTGATCGGCCGGCAGGACGTCGGTTCCCAACCGATCTGCCGAACCTTCTTGCCCCATACAACGTCCCGAGAGGAGAAATCATGACAACCATCACAGACAGTTCCCGGTCCACGGTTGGCAGTGGGTTCACTGCCAGCGCCAGGTTGGGCGACGATCTACAGCAGGTCCTCGTCGACCTGATCGGGCTGCAGCTCCAGGCCAAGCAGGCCCACTGGAATGTCGTCGGACACAACTTCCGCGACCTGCACCTCCAACTCGACGAGATCACCGAGGTCGCTCGCGACGCGGCTGACACCATCGCCGAGCGGATGCGAGCCCTGGGGGCGGTGGCTGATGGACGCGCACCGACGGTCGCCGGCACGGCCAGCCTCACCCCGCTGCCGGCGGGAGAGCTCGGGACTACCACGGTAGTGGACCTCATCACCGGAAGCCTGCGCACGGTCGTCGCCGACATCCGTCGCGTCCACGACGAGGTCGACCACGAGGACCCTTCCACCTCCGATCTGCTGCACGGAATCGTGGTGGAGTTGGAGAAGCAGGCATGGATGCTCAGCGCGGAGAACCGGATCGCTTGATCGTCACGGCTGTCGGACGGGACGTCGAGCTCGGATCGACGGCTTGTCCTCCAGTCGTGATCGTCGATCCGTGCCAACCCGGTCCACCCGGTGCGGCAGTCAGTGGGGGACAGCTACGCATCGTCGTCGCACACTTGTAAAGCGGTTGAGGCGAGGTGCCGGGGAACTGCTGAGAACTGGACCCTCAGCCGGACCAGCTGAGGACGCTTGATGCTTCTGAACTGCCCGAACCTGCATCCTTTCGAATGACCAGCTCAAGTAGTGGCTTGGTAGCATGACACCATGACAAAGAACATCACGGTGCGCTTGCCGGACGATCTGGCTGCCGATGCCGAAGCGCTTGCTCGGGTCGAGGGAGTGAGTCTCAATGAGACCGTCAAGCGATCGTTAGCGGCGACAGTGGCGCAGCGCCGAACGGACCCTGAGTTCAAGGCTCGGGTCACCAAGATCATCGACGAGGACCGGGAACTGCTCGAACGTCTCGCCCAGTGAGCATCGAGTACCCCGATCTTGCCGACTTCCTTGCGGTTGCCGAAGCGGTCACGGGAGCCACAGCCGAGGTATTGCTGCGGAGCACCAAACTGGATCTCGCCGACTCAGCGTTGCATGCACCCCAAGGAAGCTGGGGTGAGGAGGAGTTCTCTCCGGATTTCGTCGACAAAGCGGCCGTCCTCCTGGTGCGCCTCGCGAAGAATCACCCATAGCTCGATGGAAACAAGCGTGCTGCACGAGTGACTCTGCGACGCTTCATTGTGGTGAACGGATGGTCGTGGTCTCCCTACCCGGGCATCGACGAGGCCGAGCAGGCGGTGCTTGCCGTGGCCAGCAGCGCATGGGACGAGCTGAAGACTGCAGAATGGCTTCGCGGGCGCCTTGAACCACCGGTCTGTAGACACCACACCGAGAGGCGGTTTCCCCAGCTCCAGGAACCGCCTATGTTCGACGGACAGTCGAGGGAATCGGTCGCGACATGACAGACACCGCCAACGAAGTGCTCCAGGTACCGGCTGAACAGCTGCCCCGCCGTCAGGTCCTGGTCATCATCGGCGCCCTCATGTTGGGCATGTTCCTGGCCGCACTCGACCAGACGGTCGTCGCCACCGCTCTGCCCACGATCGTGGGCGATCTCCACGGGGCTTCGCACCTCAGTTGGGTCGTCACCGCCTACCTGCTCGCCTCGACGGTGTCGACGCCGCTGTGGGGGAAGCTCGGTGACCTCTACGGCCGGAAGGTCTTCTTCCAGGCGGCGATCATCATCTTCCTGGTCGGGTCGGTACTCGCCGGGCTGAGTACGTCGATGATCGAACTCATCGCCTTCCGGGCCATCCAAGGACTCGGCGGCGGCGGCCTCATGATCGGGGCTATGACCATCGTCGGCGACGTGGTCTCCCCGCGGGACAGAGGCCGGTACATGGGCCTGTTCATGGCCATGTTCGGCGTGACCTCGGTAATCGGCCCGCTTATCGGCGGGGTCTTTGTGGAATACCTGTCGTGGCGGTGGATCTTCTACATCAACCTGCCGATCGGCGCAGTCGCCCTTGTGGTCACCGCCGTGGCCCTACCCGCCGCGTCGACCCGAGTCCGTCACGTCATCGACTACCGGGGTACGGCCCTCATTGCACTGTCCGCCACGGCACTCGTGCTGTTCACCAGCCTGGGGGGATCGTCCTTCCCGTGGAGTTCGCCCTTCATCATCGGTCTGGCCATCGCCGGTGTCGTGTTCGCCGTCCTCTTCCTGCTGGCCGAGCGGCGGGCGGTCGAGCCGATCATCCCGCTTCCGCTGTTCGCGAACCGCGTCTTCAGTGCGGCCAGCGCCATCGGCTTCGTCGTGGGCTTCGCCATGTTCGGCGCCCTGACCTTTCTCCCGCTGTTCTTCCAGGACGTCCGTGGCGTCAGCGCCATCCAGTCCGGCCTGCGGTTGTTCCCGCTGATGGGCGGTCTGCTCGTTGCGTCCATCGGGTCCGGACAGGTTGTCAGCCGGTGGGGCCGCTACAAGGTATTCCCGATCGTGGGCACGGCGCTCATGACCCTCGGCCTGTACCTGATGTCCCTGATCGGGGTCCACACCGGTTCCTGGGCGGCGGCGGCCTACATGGCCGTGTTCGGTGTCGGGCTCGGGCTGATCCTCCAGGTGCTGACAGTGGCAGTTCAGAATGCCGTGCCTTACGAGGAACTCGGTACCGCCACCTCGGGGATCACCTTCTTCCGGTTCATCGGAGGGTCGTTCGGCACCGCCGTCTTCGGGGCGATTTTCGCCAATCTCCTGATTACCAACGTGCTCCGCTCACTCCACCTGCACGCCGCCCCGCATGGACTCACCCTGAGCGCCGACAACCCAGGTGCGATCCGCAAACTGCCATCGGCGTTGCAGGCCGGCGTGATCGACGGCATTGCCCACACCATCCAGACGATGTTCCTCATCGGCGTGCCTATTGCCTTCGTGGCGTTCCTCCTCAGCTGGACCCTCCCCGAGGTCCCCCTCCGCAAGGTCATCCGGGACTCGGAGCCGGCCGAGAACCTGGGCGCTCGCACGCCGCGCAACTCCCTCGACGAGGTTCAGCGGATCCTGGAGCGTGCCGTCAGCCGCGAAAACCGGCGCGAGCTCTACGAGATGCTTGCTGGTCGAGCCGGCATCGACCTCCCGCCCCTAGCGTGCTGGCTCCTCTACCGGTTGGCCGACCGGCCCGGTGTCATGGTCGAAGCGGTCGCCGCCCATCTCCACGTCGACCCCAGTGTCCTGAGCGAAGCCGTCGACCAGCTGGAGTCGGCCGGGTTGATCGCCTGCGTAGGGCAGCCTGCCGGGCGCTGCCTGGAAGTCAGCGAAGCCGGGCATGATGCGATCGAGCGCCTGACCGCAGCCCGGATCGACACGCTGGGGGAACTGCTCGAGGGTTGGAAGCTCGGTGAACACCCTGAGGTGGTCGCCATGATCCGCGAGTTGGCCCGGGTGCTGATGGCCGACGACCATCGCCTGCTGGCCGACGCACGGGCAACCTGAACAGGCACACCGTTGGACGCAAGATCGAGGAATCGGATCGATCGTTGGGGCCCGGCCAACCGTGGTGGACCCTTCGCGAGACCCCACGTGTCTCAGCTACTCAAGCTGAGGCGGCGGGGTACCGGGTGGGCGCCATTGCCCCTCGACGGGTCCTCTGGCTGGGGGCAGTTCCGGGTGACCGGGGTGGGCACCCGCACCCTTGTGGACCGAGCCGTCAGGTTGCCTCGGTCGGCCGATTGGGCAGTGCGACCAGGACGATCACGCCGGCTACCGCCACAACCACTGCGGCAACGATGAACCCGAGATCCATTCCTGACACGAAGCCCCGGCGTGCGGCTTGGGCCAACGCGTCACCTGCATGTCCGGGGACGCGCTCGGCTACGGCCAAGGCGCCACCGATCGAGCCGAGAATCAGGGTGTGGGTGCTCGCCGGAATCGGCAGGTGGGCCAGGAGTGGGGTCATGAAGGCCTGGTAGCGAAGCGTCAGCATGGTGCCGAGCACGCCGACACCGAGGGCACCGCCGATCTGCATCGAGGTGTCACTCGTGGCCGAGCCGACGCCGGCGTCTCCGCGCGGGAGTGAGCCCATGACCGACTCGGTAGAGGGAGCCATCGTCAGGCCGACCCCGACACCAATGAGTGCGAACCAGGGCACGCAGTCGATGTAAGTGCTGTGCACCGTGGTGCGGGACAGGAGCCCGAGACCTACCGCGATCAACGTCAGGCCACCAGCCACCACCGGTTTGGTGCCGAACCGGCGGGCCAGCAAGATCGACGATGGGGCGGCAACCAGGAGCACGACCGCCAAGGGCGCCAATCCCAGTCCCGTCTGCAGGGCGCTGAAGCCGAGACAGAACTGGAGGTACTGGGTCACCAGGAAGAACAGCCCCAAGAGGGCGAACAGGACGAGCAGCAGTGATGCGATCGCCGCGCTGTAGCGGCGGTTCCGAAAGAACTGCATGGGCAACATGGGATGGTCGACATGGCGCTCCCAGGCGACGAAGAGTCCGATGATCACGGCGGAAGCGATCAGGGCGCCAAGGATCGACGGCGAGGTCCAGGTCCGGTTGGGGGCCTCGATGATCGCCCACAGCAGCGTTCCGAGCCCCAGCATCGACAACACTGCGCCAACGGGGTCGGCGCGCTTGGCCTGGGGATTCTTGGAGTTGGGGACGAGGAATACCGCGGCGATCAGGCCCGCCATGGCGATGGGCACGTTGATGAGGAAGACCGCGCCCCACCAGTAGTGGACCAAGAGGAATCCGCCGAGGATGGGGCCGACGGCGACGCCGATTCCCGCAGTGCCGGACCAGACCCCGATGGCCCGTGCCCGGTCACGCTCGGCCGTGAACACATTGGTGAGGATCGAAAGGGTGCAGGGCATGAGTGCGGCAGCCCCGGCTCCCATCACCGCTCGAGCCGCAGTGAGGCGGTCCGGGGTGGCCGACCATGCCGCGAGTGCCGAACCGGCGCCGAAGACGACCAGCCCTCCCATGAATACCCACTTGCGCCCCACCTTGTCACCGAGCGCCCCGAGGGTGAGCAGCAAGCCGGCAAAGACGATGGCGTAGGCGTCGACGATCCACTGCAGTTGGGTCGAGGTGGCGCCCAGGCTCCGGACGATCGACGGGAGGGCCACGTTGAGGATCGTGTTGTCGAGGCTGATTAGCAGCAGCGTGACACACAGAACGGTCAAGATTGCCCAGGGCCGTTCACGACCGCTCGATGCACCGTTCGGCGTGACGACCCCAGGCACTCGATGTCGACCGGGCTCAGGCCGCGTTCCGGTTACCGGCATAGCCCATTGCGTCGAACGTGACGTCGGCCATCCCGAACCCGGGCTCCACCAGCCTCGGGCCGAAACGGTCCACCGGTTGCCGGCGCAGCATTAGCGAGTGGTACACGCCGGCGGCCCCGAGGTCCCCGACCAGTTGGGCGCCCACGATCCGGTCGTCGCGGAGGTAGACGGCACGTAGGTGGGTCCCGTCTTCCCAACGCAGGACCTCGTCCGGCGCGTCGATGGTGCCGATGGAGACGATGGGGATGCCGAGGTGCTTGAGGCTGTTCATCGCCTCGGCTCCGTCGTAGCGCAGGTTGGCACCGAGCAGGTTGGCGGCTGCGAGGGGGGCCTGGGCGACGGCGTTGGGGAAGATGGCATGCACGTACCGCTTCCCGGTGAAGCGGTCGATCGCCTCGGCGACGTCGCCCGCGGCACTGATCCCGGGCACCGATGTCGCCAGGTACTCGTCCACGTGCACCCCCCACTCCGCAACCAGGCCCGAGCCTCCGAGGAACTCGGTGTGGGGCTTGACTCCGGTGGCGGCCACGACCAGGTCGGCCCGCAGGACGGTTCCATCGACGAGCTGCACCGCGTTCGCCGACGGGTTCCCCACGATGGCCGACGCCTCCGTGCCGAGCCGCAGGGTGACGCCCCGGGCGATCAGCGCCGATTCGGCCAGCTTCGATGCCATCGGGTCGAGCACGCGCGGCATCACCCAGTTTCGCCTGCCGATGATGCTCACGTCCACGCCCAGATCAGCCAGGAGGAGGGACAACTCGACCCCGATGAAGCCGTTGCCCACGATGAGCGCGCTGGCCACCTCGCCTCGCCGCACGCGGCCGACGAGCTCGGTGGCCGACCGCAACGACTTGAAGTCGAGCACGCCGGGCAGCTCGGCCCCCGCGAGCGGGGCGTAGAGGCGGCTGCCCGAGGCGATGACCAGGCCCTCGTAGCCGATCCGGGTCCCGTCACCCAGCACGACCTCGTGGGAGTCCGTGTCGATCGCATCCACCGGTGCACCTCGGCGCTCGTCGATCCCCAGCCGCCCGGCCACGTCGCGGCCTTTCCAGTAGAGCGGCCCGTCCCGGCCGGTCAGAAAGTGGTCGGCCATGGCCGGCGGCGAGTACGGCGGGCTGTTCTCGGCGGACAGAGCCACCACCGTGCCCGACGGGTCGAGCCGTCGGAGGGTCTCGGCCGCGGTGATGCCGGCCGGTCCGGTCCCGATCACGACCGCCCGCATCAGGCGCCAACCCCCACCGGGCCCGATGCACCGGAGAGGACCAACTGCGAGAGCACGGCGACCGCCCTGGCCAGGGCCGAGCCCTCCAGCAGCCGGTCGACGGCGGGCTCGCATTCGAGGGCCAGCTCGTCGAAGGGAAGGACCGTGGTCGATGCGAACGGGAAGCCGCCGAGCCGGTCCGCGTGGGCGAGCGCCCGGTCCACGTCGGCCTGTGACCTGGTCCTGTTCACCACGAGGTGCACCGTGCCGATCCCCAGCTCGTCGGCCAGCACCGACGATTCCATGCCCACCTGCACGGCATTGAACGTCGGATCGACCACCACCACGGCGGCGTCGAAGCCGCGGGCCAGGGCGCGGCCGAAGTGCTCGACCCCGGCATGGGTGTCCATCAGGACCACATCTTCGGGGCGCAGGTGCATGCCGGCCACGGCCGCCTGGATTAGCGCCGTCTCGGGACAGAGGCACCCGCCTCCGGCTTGGCGCACCCCGCCCATGACCAGGAGCCGCACGCCGTCCGGGCCGACGACCGCGCGGCGATCGATGACGTCGGCGGTGTCCGGGTTGAGCCGCAGCATCGCGCCGGCACCTTCGCCGGGACGGGCCCCGGTCTTCTTCTCGACGTAGTCGGCGTCGTCGGCAACGGCCACGATGGATGCCGCGGCCTCGAGTCCGATCCCGAGCGTGGCCGCCAGGTTCTGCTGCTCGTCCGCATCGACGGCCACGACTCGCAGGCCTCGCCGGGCGGACAGTCGGGCCAGCAGGGCGGTGATCGTTGACTTGCCGACGCCCCCCTTGCCGACGACGACCAGCCGGGCCCCGGCGCCGTGTCCATGGTCACGATGCGCAGCAGTGGGGCCGTGGCCCTCACAGGTGTCGCACACCGCTCAGCCCTCGGACCCAGCGGCCGCGGCCACCGCGGTGGGAGTGCCGGCTGGAGGGTCGATGTCGATCTCGACAGCGGGAAGGCCGAGTCCCCGGCGCTTCGTCTCGATGTGGCGGCGGATCCACACGGCGGCTGCGGCCGGGTCCGGCTCGACCACGAACTTGGCGCCCACCACGTCGTCGAGTCCGCCGGCCAGGAGGGCCACGACGTTCGGGCTGCCGAAGACCGGGGGTTGGACCCCCAGAACGGTGGTGATCCCGGAGCCCACCACATAGGCGCCGATGGCCATGGCCTTCTCCGAGTACCACTCGGGGGCGGCACCAGCCAGCGGCAGCTGGTCGATGTCGACGCCCAGGTGGTCGGCCAGCGCGGCGGCCAGCACCATCACCCGGCTGTTGTCCACGCAGCTCCCCATGTGGAGGACCGGAGGGATGCCGAGTGACTCGCAGACCGCCCGCAGGCCCGACCCGGCCATGGACGCCGCCTCCGGCAGCATCTGGCCAGCCTTGCCGTTGGCCACCGCCGCGCACCCGGTGACCAGGACCAGGATGTCGTTCTCGATCAGTCGGCGGGTGAGTTCGATGTGCTCGAGGTCCTGGGGGAGCTTCGGATTGTTGCAGCCCACCACTGCCACTGCTCCGCGGATGCTGCCGGCGGCAATTGCATCCACCAGCGGCGCGACGGTCCCGCCGAGGGCATCCAGGATGGCCTCGACCGAGAAGCCACCCATCCAGCGCACCGGTTCGACGGGGATCCGGACCCGCTCCTGGTTGCGGTCGGCGTAGGCCTCCACGGCCATGCGAACAATGTCGTGGGCGATCTCGGCCCCCCGCTTCGGGTCGAAGGAGACGTGGGTGGCCCCGGTGAACTTGGCCTTGTCCGAGGTCGAGATGACCTTCGTGTGGTAGCACTTCGCCACATCGACGACGGCAGGCATGATGCACTGGTAGTCGACGACCATGGCCTCGAGTGCCCCGGTGATGAGCACCAGCTCCTGCATCAGGTGATTGCCGGCCATGGGCACGCCCCGGCGCATCATGAGTTCGTTGCCGGTGCAGCACAGGCCCACCACGTTGATTCCGGTGGCCCCGAGGGAACGGGCCAGCTCCACCAACTCGGGGTCCTGGGCAGCGGCCACCACCACATCGGACAGCAAGGGGTTGTGGCCGTGCATGGCGATGTTCACCTGGTCCTTCCGGAGCACGCCGAGGTTCACCTCGGACAGGACCGGCTTCGGTGTGCCGAACATCACGTCTGACAGCTCGGTGGCGATCATCGATCCGCCCCAGCCGTCGGAGAGGCTGGTCCGCAGGGCGTGGAGGAGGGTGTTCACGTAGTCGTTGTCTACGCCCATGTGGGTCCGGTGCAGCATCTCGACGTTCTCGCGGTCGACGCCCCGGGGGGTGATGCCCAGCGTCTCCCACCGGTCCCGTCGCACCTTGGGGACGCGCCCGACGAACGACAGGGTCCCGCGCTTGCTGCCGTAGTCCTCCAGGAGGACGTCGGCCAGGTCTGTCCCGACCTGCTCGGGCGATCGACCCTCGGTGGTCACGCCCATCTCTTCGGCCAGCCGCCGCAGCTTGGCCTCGTCGGCGATCTCGTAGCCGGTGGTCTCCCCCTGGGCCAGGGACCGGAACGTCTCGAGGATGTCCCGCCCGTGGTCCGAATGCGACGAGGAGCCCGCGGCAATCGCCCGCCCCAGGTTGCGGGCGACGATCACGTCGGCGCCGGCCCCGCACACGCCTTTCTGGGGACCCTCGCCGAACGGGTCGATCCGACACGGTCCCATCGCGCAGTTCCGGCAGCTGAGGCCGAGCGCGCAGTAGCCGCATTGGGGCTGCTGTGCCTCGAGCCGGTCCCACACGGTGTCGATGCCCTGGCGACGGGCTTCATCGATCATCGCCTGGGCGTCCTCGTTGATGGTCAGGCGACGCGACGAGCCGTTTCCGTTGAACCTGGTCATGATTGTCCTTCCTGATCGTCCCTGTCCGACAGGCTCCCGCCGAGGCGCCCGTTCCCTCGTGTCCACTCGGCCGATGCGTCCCGTGCCGTCCGCTCGGCTGCACCCCAGGCACGCCACCCGGCCAACGGGTCACCACCAAGAGGTGGCGTGGGGCCGACGCCGGCAGCGGCCAGGACTGTACCGGCCTCCCGCAAACTTCCGGACGACACCAGCTCATTGAGGTCCCCGAAGACCAGCGCGTCCACCTTGCAGACCTCGGCGCACGCCGGCTCGTCCCCCCGGCGAACACGCTCGACGCAGCCGTCGCACTTGACGGCCACCGGAATGCCGGGTCCGGGTCCGTCGGCCAGCGGGTGGAAGGTGATGACGTCGAACGGGCAGACGACGGCGCACATCGCACAACCGATGCACCGCTTCGGCTCCACCAGCACCACACCCAGATCGGCTTCGCGGGTGATGGCGCCGGACGGGCAGACCTGGAGGCACGGGGCCGGATCGCAGTGACGACAACGGTTGGGAAATGCCAGGGTGGGCATCGGACCGGCCTCGACATGGACCCGCTTGCGGGGCACCGGTGACTCGAGGAAAGCACTGGCCGGGTCCTGGCTCGACGAGTGCTCGACGGCACACGCCAACTCGCACTGCAGGCAGCCGATGCACCGATCAGGATTGACGAACACCGTTTGCATCGCTGTGCTCCCTTCCTCGGCGACCCGACGCGGGCGGCCCCTCTGTCCCATCGTCGGGGAGTGAGGCGCCGGTCACCAGGGGCGAAGGTCACCTCGGCACCAAGGGCAGGTGACGCGGCCGCGGTCCAGTGGCTCCGATCGCACCGGAGGCCCGAGGCCGGAGTAGAAGGATCGACCGGGAACGGGGAACGACCCCCGGGAGGTCCGGGCCTGGGCATTGGGCCCGCGCACCCTTCCCTTGGCGGGCGAGACCGGAGCCCGCTCCGTCCACGAGGGTGTCGAGCCTTCATCGTGGGTCCCGGGCAGACAACGGATCGACGCCCGCATCTCGACCCGACGGTCAACGGGTGTCACGGGTCTCCGGTGACACAAAAGCCAGGCGCAACAGCCCTGGCGTCAGGTGACGAACAGCGAGAGCGGTGAGTCCGGGGGGACCCGTTCGATCGACAGCGGGCTCGCCTCCATGCGCCCGAGCAGGCCGTCGAGGTCTTCGGCCTGCTCCAACTCGATGCCCACCAGGGCGGGGCCGGTGTCCTTGTTCGACTTCTTGACGTACTCGAACAGGACGATGTCGTCGCCGGCCCCGAGCACCTCGTCGAGGAAGTGGCGGAGGGCACCGGGCTCCTGGGGGAAGGTGACCAGGAAGTAGTGCCGGAGCCCCTCGTGGACGAGGGAGCGCTCGATGGTCTCGGCGTAGCGGCTCACGTCGTTGTTGCCGCCGGATACCACGCACACGATCGGCCCCGCCGGCAGCGGGTCGAGCAGGCGGGCGGCCGCCGTGGCCAGGGCGCCGGCGGGCTCGGCGATAACGCCGTCGACCTGGTAGAGGTCGAGCATCTCGGTGGCGACGGCTCCCTCGTCCACCACGACGACGTCGTCGACCAGGTCACGCACGATGGGAAAGGTGAGGTCGCCCACCCGCTCGACGGCCGCACCCTCCACGAATCGATCGGTCGACACGATCTGCACCGGTCGGCCGGCGGCCAGGGCGGCGGTCATGCTGGGGGCACCGGCCGGCTCCACCCCGATGAGGCGGGTGGCGGGGGAGTGCGTCCGGAACCAGGTGGCGACCCCGGCGAGCAGCCCACCGCCGCCCACGGGGACCACCAGTGTGTCGACCGGGTCCGCCATCTGCCCGGTGATCTCGACGGCGACGGTCCCCTGGCCGGCGATGGTGCGCCGGTCGTCGAACGGGTGGACGTAGATGGCACCGGTGGCGGCCGAGTCGGCCATGGCCGAGGCACTCGCCTCGTCGAAGGTGTGGCCGGCCACGACCGTCTCCACCAGGTCACCGCCGGTGGCCTGGATCTGCTGGCGCTTCTGGCGGGGCGTGGTGGTGGGGAGGAAGACGCGGGCCCGCACGCCGAGGAGTCGGCAGCTGTAGGCGACACCGAGGGCGTGGTTGCCGGCACTGGCGCACACCACGCCAAGGGCCCGTTCGGCCCCGGTCAGCGACGAGATGACAGTGAAGGCGCCGCGGAGCTTGTAGGACCGGCTGATCTGCTGGTCCTCACGCTTGAGCCACACAGGGCGTCCCAGGGCGACACTGAGCCGGGTCGACTCGTGCAGGGGGGTGGTGGTGACCACCGAGGCCAGCCGCTCGGCCGCGGCGGCGATGTCCCCGACGTCGACGGTGTCGCTCATTTGCGCCGTCTGCAGTCGCCCGGGACCGGGATCAGCTGACCAGGACCTCCGGCCGAGGAAATCCCTCGGCCTCGCACAGGGCGTAGTACGCCTCGAGCGTGCCGGGGCCGTCGAACACGCTCTCGATGCTGCCGTCCTCGGCCAGGTTGAGGTTCACCCCGTACATCTGGAACCACACCTGGGTGTCGTCCTCCACGCACTCGAGGGTGTGCACCGATCCGGCGGGCTCGAACAGGAACGAGCCGGCCCGGTTGACGTAGTCGTACTCGCGGTACTTCCAGGCGCCGGACATCGTGTAGGCGTAGACCGGTCCGGTGTGGCGATGGGTCTGGACGGCATAGCCGGTCTGGAAGATGTTCTCGACGATCCACAGTCCCTCGGCCACGTCGACCTGGATCACCTTGAGTTTGTTGCCTCCGCCGATCTCCGCGAAGGGGAGGTCGGCCGCACCTCGGTGCTGGGCATGGGTGGCTGCAGCGATGCTCATCTCATCTCCTGGGGTGTCCGAACGGAACGGGTACCGGGGCAGTCGCACCGTCTGCGGCCGCTCCCGTGGTCACATCCACAGTGGCACAGCCCGTCCGTTCGGGTCCACGGGGCGACGCCCGATCTCGTGCGTAGCCGCGCCTTCCGGCGGCCTGCAGTCCATCTGGAGTTCCCCCCTTGACCTCTCCGGGTTCCGTATTAACTTGATATCAAGATACCGGGCCTCAAGGGAGTAGGTCCGCAGACGAAAGGCAGACACATGGCACAGGCGACACTTCTGATCAGGCACGAGGTCGAGGACTATGCCACTTGGCGCACGGCCTACGAGAGCGTGGAAGGGCTCCGCCAGGAGCACGGCTGCACCGCTGCCGAGGTGCTGGTCGACCCGGCCGACAAGCAGGACGTGTACGTCCTGCACCGGTTCCCCTCCCTGGAGCAGGCGCAGGCTTTCGCCGGCAGCACCGAGCTGCGTGAGGCCATGGGCCGTGCCGGTGTCAAGGGTGCACCCCGGATCGAGATCGCCGTGGAGGCCTGAGCTGAGCCCGCCTCCGTCGAGCAGCCGAGGGGGTGCCCGCAAGGGCGTCCCCTCGGCCCAGCCGCCCGAGGCTGCGGCATTCGAACGGGAGTTCCCCGGTGCGAGCTGGCTGTCCGCCCAGGTCTTCCGGGAACTCGAAGTTGTCGGCGGACTGGCCGAAGCCCTGGTGGCGTCGGTGGCACGTGGTCACGGACTGTCGCACGTGGCGCTGAACGCACTGGCCGTCATCGAGGGGAACGGGGGCCCGATGCCCGCCGGCATCGTCGGCACCCGTGTGCACATCACGAGCGGGACCATGACCAGCGTCCTCGACACCTTGGAGCGCAACGGGTTCATCGAGCGCCTCACGGATCCCGATGACCGCCGCCGGGTCCTCGTGGACGTGACCCCCGAGGCGCAGGCGGTGCTCGACCGGCTGCTCCCCGCGGTCGTCCAGACCACGACCGCGGTGATGGAGGGGTTCGACGAACAAGAGCTCACCGCGTTCCTCGACACCCTGGCCCGTGTCCGCGTGGCGATCGCCGACGTGCCAGCGGATCTCGGGCCCCCGGCACCCCGTTGGAGGCCACCCACGCTGAACCGTTCGCCGTAGGACCACCCATGACCACCTCGGTGACGCCGGACCAACTTCATGCAGGTCGGGCCGGGCAGCGCCGCCTTCGCCTACAGGCAGGCGCTCCGAGGTGACTGGGCGTCGGCCCCGGTTCGGACGTACCGGCGGGTCACGAACGGGGAGGCCATCGACCGCATGAGGGCGCTGTAGTTCAGCTCGAAGCGGAGCTCGCCTCCCACGGCCGGCGTGGTCGTCCCGCTGTCGAGGACGAGGTGGTCACTGCTGGCACCCAACAGCTCGTAGCCGTCCGGCGCGACGATGCCGTCGGTATCGAGGTCCTGGCGACCGAGCGCCACGATCACCCGGTGCCCCTCGTCCGGTCCTGGACATCGATCCGCTCCACGTCCGAACGCGGTCTGGCCCCGGGCACCTCGCGGCGTTGACGGCTTCACCTTGGACTCGATGACCTCCCCGACGATCGAGATGGCATCTGTGTGGAGCCCGTCGAGGGCGGTGCGCTCGAGAGGCTCACGGCCGAGGAGGAGGGATTCGCCGAGGCGGAGGTGGTTGATCCGACCGATGGCGGACCGGGGGTCGAGTGCCCACGGGAGGTTCGCCGAGTTCCCTCCCGAGACGATGTCCAGGTCGACGCCGAACGTCGTCTCGATCGACGTCGACAGGGCCGAGAGCTCGGCCATGTTGGCATCGTCGGGGATCACCCCGTTCTGGCAGGCCAGGTTCGTCCCGATCCCCCGCAACGCGATGCCGGGTAAGTCGAGGACGAGGCGCACGACGTCGAGGAGGGAGTCGGGCATGATGCCCTCACGGAGGTCTCCCAGTTCGACCATGAGGACGATGCCGTGGCGCTTCCCTTGGCGGTGGGCCGACTGCGACAGTCGCTCGATCACGTCGACCTCGCTGTTGAGGCTGACATCGGCGCCGGCCACGACCCGATCAGCCTGGCTGAGCATGGGCGAGCGGATCAGGGTGATCGGAGCGGTGATCCCGGCCTGTCTGAGGTGCTCGATGTTCTCGATGCGGGACTCGCCGAGTGACGTGGCTCCATTGGCAAGGTACTCACGGGCGACCTCCGGGGAGCCGAGCGTCGCCTTCGTCACCCCACAGACGGTGATGCCCTTCCGGCCGAGGGCCCGGACCAGGGCCCGGGTGTTGTGGCCGATGCGGTCGAGGTCGATCTCCAGCCTCGGCGCGCTCACGACGCGGTGGCGACCGGCTTTCGTTCGAGTTCGGGAAAGGCGCTCACCACCATCTCGACGAGGCGGTCCGCCGGTCGGGTCAAGGCATCGGTGGCCGGAATGCCCAGCTCCAACTCGTACATGGTGATGGCCGCGGTGACCTCCGCGTCGCTCATGTTCTCGTGGTTGATGGTCAATCCGATGACCGTCGTGTCGCCGAACGTCTCGATGAGGTTGATCTCGCACGCCGGGTCGGGAGTCGGGATGTCTGGGAAGTCACCGAGCTCCCGTCGTGCCGGGGCGTGCTGGAGGATGACGGCGTTCGGGCGACTCCCGCGCAGGATGAAGGTGGAGCTGAGATAGGCGGGATGGCTGAGGGCACCCTGGCCCTCGATGACGATGACGTCGGGGTGCTCCCCCTCGAATGCCTCCAGGACCGCCGACTCCATCTCGCCGGAGCAGAACTGGCACGGAATGGCGTCGAGGGCAACGCCGTAGCGGGCCCCCTGGATGAGGCCGGTCTGTCCGGTTCCGACCATCACGGCCTTGATGCCGCTGTCGTTGAGCGCCTTGGTGAGGATCGTGGCGGTCGTCCGCTTCCCGACGGCGCTATCGGTGCCGAGCACGGCGATCCGTGGGCACGTCACCTCGGCGATGCGGCCACTGAACATCCGGAGGTCCTTCTTGTCGCGCGGTTTGCGCACATCGAGGATGGTGACGCCGGAAGTGACCGCCGCTGCCGCGAACTCCGGGTCGTCATTCAAGAACTCGTGCAGTCCGTTGACGATGCTGATCCCTTGCGCCATGGCATCCAGCATTACCCGGCGCTCTTGGGGCGTGAGCATGCCGCTCGACGGAGCGACGCCGAAGATGAGGAAGTCCGGGACCACCCGGTCGAGCCGGATGGCTTCCGCCAGATCAGCCACCACGGGGATGCCGTTCGGTTTGTCGCCGAGGATGACGCCCGTATCGCCCCCCGCCTGCCGGCTGTCGATGACGGAACGGATCTCGTAGCGCTCGGAGTGGCGGACGAGCCCGTTCGCCGTCTTCCCGTCGCCCTGGCCGAAGTTGGCCTCGCAGTACACGACTGCGGTGGGCCGTGCATCGGTGCCGGACGCGCGGGGACGCGACGGATCAAGATGAACGGTGGGGGCGTGGGGCATGGATCTCCTCGAGACGAGCTCAGAGGAGGCGACGGGGTGAGTCCGATCGGATCGATCGGACAACAGACGGGAGTCCCCCACTCAGCGTGAAATGCCAGCCTACCGGAATTTGCGCGAAAACCCCCGGTTCACCACCTGACGTGTCCATCGGCGAAACAGCGGAGTCGAGGATCCGCTCCCAGTGAGGAAGGGCGCGGACGCTCATGCGCCACGCTCCATGTGGGCGCGTCGGGCCGTCGGTCCCCTGTCGGATCGCGGCCGCCAGGTGACACCCTGAAACACCGGCCACGCGATCAGGATCCACATGACCGTCGACGGTGCGAAGGCGAAGGGCTGAAGCCTCCGACCTGCACCTTTGGCCAAGAACGTGCGATCCATCCGACTCATCCGTACCCCTAATGGAGGGTTTCCTCCACGCAAGCATCCTCGCCCGGGCCGCAGGCAGCTGGCCGGGTGGGACGTCACGAAGGGGGAGGGCCCATGGTCCAGTTCATCGAGGCATCGGCGAGGAACGACGGACTGGTCGATCCGGAGCGGGACCGGGCATTGGTCCTGTGGTGCCAGGCAGGGGACTCGGCTGCGTTCGCTGCGCTCTACTCGCGCTATGAGGCGCGTCTCCTCCGGTTCTGTCAGCGTCGGCTGCACGACCGCCAGGAAGCGGAGGACGTCACCCAGGAGGCGTTTGTCCGGGCATGGCGCGCCATCCCCCGGTTCGCCGGTGACCGGCGCTTCTACCCATGGCTGACCGTCATCGCCCGGAACCTTTGCACCGACGCCCTCAGGAAGAGGTCGCGAACGGCTCCCGAAGTCGATGTGGCTGTCGAGTTGGAGAGCACCGACGCCCATCTGGCGGACCGCCAGCCGACGACCGAGGAACAGGTCCTCGCGGCCGTCGACGGGGAGCTCGTCCATCGGGCGCTCGGCCGCCTGTCCATCCGTCACCGTCGGGTGCTGGAGCTGCGTGAGGGATCGGAGTGGTCCTACAAGGAAATCGCGCGGTTCGAGGGGGTTGAAGTCAGTGCCATCGAAACACTGGTGTGGAGGGCCCGCCAAGCGCTGAAGCGCGAGTTCGAAGCCGTCAGTGGCTCGGCCCCGTCCCTCGGGGGATTCCTGCTCGTCGGCGCCGGGATCTCTCGACGGTGGCGGGCACTGGTCGCCCGGCACGGCGGGATCCTCCATCGGGGCGGCCTCCGGCTCCGTGACGCAGGGATGGCGCTGGTCGTGACTTCGGCGATGGCGACATCGGCCGCCATCCCGTCGTCCACCACCGTGTCGGCGGCCGCACCGCCGGCAGTGGCCGGGCCGTCCACCGCACAATCCGACGGCGCTCCCGGGAACCACGGGCTCACAAGCGCGGGCGGCCTCGTCGCTCGTGGCAGCAGTGGAGCGAGTGGCGACATGATCCGACCCACCACTTCGAGCGCGTCGGCGGGGACGACGGACGCCGCAGCCACGGGGGTGACTCGTGGCGGAGCGGTCGGCACCCCCATCGGCGCCAGCGTTGGCTCCTCTCCCGTTGCCACCGGCCAAGCCCCGGCCGTGGCGTCCGTGCCAGTCATTCCGGTCCAGGTGCTGGCACCAGGGACCGCGGCCGTTCCGGCGGCGATGTCGGCGGTCGCCTCGCTGGGGCTCCCCGATCCCGTTTCCGCGACGGTTCCCGGCAGCGCCTCCGGGATAGCGGCCGTCGTGCCCGGTGGCATCGGCGTGAGCAGCGGAACGATCTCGACTCTCATCACTGACACCGGCATCGTGTCCACCTCGTCGACCGGTACCTCCGGCGTTCTTCTCGGCACCCCGTGAAGCGTTGATTCCCTGGTTTTGAAGCCGTCACGTCGACCGGGCGGCCCCGACGGTGGGCGGCCCCGACCCGAACTCCAGCGGGGCAATGGCCACGGGGCGGGCCGTGGACCCCCGGATCGAACACGACGGGTTGTACACGAGCCAGTAGTGGCCATCCTGGCTGAAGACCGAGGACTCGCCCGGACCTTGACCCTGGGCATTGCTGGCGAGTAGTGGTGCGTTCCCGACGTCTGCACACGGGCCCAGCGGTCCGGCACAGCGGGCGGCGCCGATGGCGTAGTTCGCGGCCCAGAATCCCCCGCCGGCCGAGTAGAAGAGCCAGGTCTGTCCACCAACGGTCACCATGTCCGGTGCCTCGATCAGCGACTGCTGCCAGGCCCGGTCCACGGTGAAGATGGACGTCGGTACACCGAGAAGACCCAGGCCGTCACCGGTCAGCCGCTGGGTCCAGATGACCGGTGGCCCATAGCGGGACGGATCCGAATTGTTGTCAGACTTCCACACCAGGTACGGGGATCCGGAGGACGAGACGTAGACCCGGGGATCGATGGATCCGCCTGAGGAACGCTGGCAGATCAGGGGCACTGCTGTGGGCCAGAAGGGTCCGATGGGCGTGTCAGCGATTGCGTCGCCTATGCAGTGGACCGCGGGATCGGTACCTCGGATCTGTGCGGCGAAGTAGAGCACCCACCGTCCGTCGAACCGGTGGGCTTCGGGGGACCAGGTCTGCCCGGACTGCGCCCAGGGGGGCAGGGTCGGCAACGCGTCGTGCACGGGTCCCCAGGTGCCACCGCTCCCGCCGACCTCCACGGCCACATTCACCCAGGGCAGCGGCTGTGTCGAGTACAGGTAGAAGGCACTGGCATCCTGCACGATCGCCGGATCACCCCAGTCGAGGGGCCCGGCCAGGACCTCCTGCCCGGGCGCCGCGGGCGGCACGCCGGAGGGGAATCCCGACTGCCCCGGCGGCTGGACCCGGTGGATGGCCTTGACGCCGGGGACCGATGCTCCAGAACGACTCGGGACGGAGCCGCCCACACTGGCCCCGACGCACAGGGAGAACACCGTCACGGCAACGGCCAGATCGACGCCACGCAGGCCTCGCCCACGATGCAATCCAGGTGGTGTCCGTTTCCTCATCACTAGGGGAACGCATGAGGACGGGCGATCTTGCGGTTCCCTCGTGAAAATCGCCGGGCAGATCCGCCCGGTTCCGGATCAGGGGGCGCCCAGGCCGATCAGGGAGCCGGTGCCCCCGGTGGCCGTGGACCCCTTGGCCGCATTGCTGCCTCCGGTGATCGGCGGAAGTATCGGCGGTAGGGCGGCAATCGGGAGTGTCGACTGCACCGCACCGCCGGTCTCGGCCAGGACCCCGCCCACGGTCCCACCCACCGATCCGGCGACCCCACTGAGCGTCGCGGTGACGGCCTGCATCGCACCCGCGCCCGTGGACGCGGCAGCGGGCACGCTGCCCACTGCGCCCACCGGTTGACCGCCGATGACCGGACTCGCGGGTGTCTGGACCAGCGCACCTGGGCGGATTCCGGCAGGACCTGCCGGGGCTCCGGACGACGGGATCGACGAAAGGGCGACGGACCGGCCCGGCATTACGACCGGGGACCCGACGCGGCCGCCGGCCGCCGCCGGGCGTGCACCGACTGCCCGGACCGTTGTGCCCGCAGTTGCGTGGTGGACACCCGGGGCCGGTCGCATCGGCGTGGCGGGCGACCAGGCCAACGGGTTCGACGCGGCCCCGACACCCACGACGACCGCGGCGGCCACCGCGGCCCGGACCCGGAGCGTCGGGCCCCAGCCCCCGTCGACGTTGTGGACCACGTGGACAATCCGATGACGCGCAGACAGCAAGCGCGTGCCACCCGTGGCGACGAGGGCCGCTGCACCTTCGGACAGTGCCCGGAACCGGCGACGGAGGGACGCCCGTGCCCGCCACAGCAGCGTGTCGACGGCATTCGCCGCCAGACCCTCGTGCTCGGCGATCTCCTGGACGGACCAGTCGAGTTGCTCGCGCAGGCGGAGTACCCGCCGATGCCGTTCACTCAGCTGCTCCATCGCCCCGTTGGCGAGCGCGGCGTCGAAGGCCGTCGTTACCTGCTCCTCGACCCCCCGCCCATCGTCGAACTCGGCCGCGCCCACCAGTTCCGTGAGCGGTGCTGTCGGGCGTTGATGCCGCAACACGTCTGTGCAGGCATTCGACGCGATGACCTGAAGCCACGGGTAGAAGGCTCGATGCACCTCGAACCGGTCCATGGCCCGCCACGCCCGGATGAACGCCTCCTGGGCGACGTCCTCGGCCAGGGCATGGCTGCCCAAGCGCTTGGCGCAGTGCCGGACCAGGCGTCCGTGGTAGAGCGCATAGAGCTCGCCGAATGCGTCGCCATCCCCCGCCTGACAGCGCCCGGCGAGGTCACCGTCTCGGGCGAGGTAGACCTCGTCCGTCACGACGGTCACCGCGGCATTCCCTGCTCGGGTGCGTGCGTACCAGGTCGATCACCGAACATCGCCACGCACCTCACCCCCTGATCCGATCCCCAAGTCGTCCGTCCTGCCTCGCAAACCTCAGGAAGTGACGGAAATCCGTAATCCGACCGCAAGTTCCACCCTACCGGCTCGTTCCACCAGGTAATCGATCCCAACGGGGGGTCGCCACGAGGAGTGAGCCATGACCAGGATCCCATCCACCAGCATCGATCTTCGAGCCACCAAGGGCGTGATCCGGCGCCGCACCGCATTGGTGGCCGCCGGAGCCGCCGTCTGTGCGCTTGCCGGGACCGTCGCCGGTGGGCTCGGCAGCCCCGGGTCCAGCGATGCCGCCGCAGTCAACAGCACCCCAGGCCTGCCGTCGGGCTTCCCGTCCGGGACACCGTCGATTCCCGGACTCCCTTCCATCGGAGGGATCCTGCTGTCTAGCCTCACCTCCGGGCACCAGTCCAGCGGTTCCGGATCAGCACAGTTCGACAGCACGGGTGCCGTCAGCTCCCCGACGTTGCCTGGTGGCCTCCCGGCTACCGGGCTTCCGTCCGCAGGAAGCCTTCCCGGCGTGGGGAGTAGTGGCCTCCCCCCGCTCCCGGCCACCGGCCTGCCCATCCC
>Ga0209483_1000240_pt1 | contig 51347 bp, 46 predicted proteins | sample NGEPerA_FD_184508 | JGI IMG/M metagenome (GOLD analysis project Ga0209483, IMG submission 184508) | Arctic peat soil microbial communities from the Barrow Environmental Observatory site, Barrow, Alaska, USA - NGEE PermafrostL2-A... | ecosystem: Environmental > Terrestrial > Soil > Wetlands >...
AGGGCGACGCCGCCGCATGCGCGCATGGAACCGCCGTCGCTGCGATCCCCTGCCTATTGTCCACGCTCTCCCTTGGCTCATTGGAACCCATTCGCGTAAACTTGCCATATCCCGGACGCCTGTGGCGTCTCGCCCGTGCGGAGTGCTTTGAGATTGGCAAAATCGCAAATTGCTCAACTACTGCGCCATCAGCACGGGCGGGACGCCCGTGATACGGCAGCGGTTCTTGGGCTTCAGAATTCCTTGCCCGGAGTTTTGCCTGCGCCGGAACTGGCGCCCGGGGTGGTCTTGGTTCCGGTGGTGTTGAACTTCGGGTCGGCGTCCACTTCGGTCAGATTCAATTGCCCGGCTTTCTGGTCGATCTTGACAACGAAATGCGAAAGGAAGGAGTTGCCGAGCAAGGCCGGGGCGTCGTTCAGGCCATTTTGGAGCACAACGCAACTTACGTTTTCGACGGTGAAGCGACCCACGCGCACGGACTTAAGGGTCATCTGATGGCCTTCGATGATGGTGCCGTCGGCAAGCTTCATCTTAATGATCGGATCCTGCGGGCCGGGAACCATCTTCAGATGCTCGGCCAGTTCGCCGGGCAGCGCGATCATGCTCGATCCATTGTCCAGCATCATTTTGTGTGATTCGCCGTTGAGACGCACTTCCAGCGTCTGCACGCCGTGCTCCGCGCTCAGAGGGATCGCTTCGGATTCCACGGCGGAACGCCACTTGGCCAATTCGGTCAGGGCGGCGGTGAATTCAGGCGAGGGCCCGAGCTTCGTTGGCGCAGCGGCGCCGGCGTTGGCCTTGGCGATCTGCGCTTTCACATCGGCGTCGCCGGCGATCTCTTCGTACTTCTTTTTCGCCGCCTGCGCCTTGGCGTCCAGTGCCGTCAGGTCGTCCACGAATTTCATTTGCGCATCGCTGCCGACCTTGGCAATCTTGTCCTGTAAATCGGTCTGCGATTCCACCGATTCCTTCACCTTCACGATCAGCAGATTCAGTCGCGTGACAATGCGATTGTGAACGGCAACATCGCGAACAACGGCGAGCCGTTCCTCGAGCTTGTCAAACTCGCTCTTGCTCTGCTTGATGAAGCTCTTGGAGGCGGTGATGCGGGCCTCATAGGATTTGCGCGATCGCGCCTCGGCATCGGCCAGTTTCTTGGTCTTGCGCAACTCCTTCATCCCATCGAGCACCTGGGTTTCATCCGGCAAAACATACGCGCCGCCGGAGTGGGTCAGCCCTTTGTCCTTCAAGGCATCGCCCGCGGCCGCGCCATTGGCGCATGTTGAACCCAGGACAAGTAATGCGAGACAGGAAACAAAAGCGAGCATGCTTCGACGCATAATCACACCTCCACAAAATAAATCTTCGACCGCCAACCGCGCATTTCTCGCCGGGGGCGCCACACGTCTGAAAGGGTTCATCCAAAATACCGTCTCGCACCGCGATTGGTCAACACACTGTACTTTCCTTCAGGGGGTGCCGCCATCGTTATGGGGTGTAACTCGTGTTTGTGGCGACTTGGTGGGGCGTCATGCCTGTCTGCCAAGCCAGGAGGAACCGCCACGATTGGGCGCCACGCCCCCTTTATGCGATTGCATTTGCAGCCCGCTCGCGCGATGGGTATTGTAGCTGACGTGGAGGTTTCGTTTCCCATTGAATTTGTACGGGAAAAGCCTTGCGAGCGATTGGGGGCATGGGCGCGGCTGCTGGCGTTGGCGATCGCGGGGGGGTGCCTGGCGGTTTTAATCGTGGCCGCGTCGCTGATCCCAAGCCCCGATGGACTGGGCACTCACCGGGAGATGGGGCTTTATGAATGCCAGTTCCTGGCTCGAACCGGCATCCCCTGTCCCGGCTGCGGAATGACCACCAGTTTTTCCTGGTTCGTGCGCGGCAACGTGGCGGCTAGTTTTTATGTTCAGCCGATGGGCTGCATCCTGGCGGCGTTGTGTTGCATGTGCGTTTGGGCTGGGGTGTATATCGCGGCAACCGGACGACCGGTTTATCGGTTGCTGGGCGTGATTCCAGGCCGATACCTGTACATGCCATTGCTCGCGCTGGCCGTTGCCGCCTGGGGCTGGAAGATTTTCATCCACCTGTCGCACCATGATGGATGGTAGGGATTCACCCCGCCGGATAAGTTTGTTTAGCGCAGGATCCAACATGATTTCAACCTTGGTTTGCGTTTTGGCCGCTAGCGCGCTTCGGCGGTCGACAGGTGTTTTGTTGATGTCGGCGTTGCTGCTGCCTTGTCTGTCGGGCTGCGCGCTGTTTGGCGTCATCGCGCAGGCCGCTCCTCCGTCAACCGTTGGCGCCGAATACAAGGGCCTGGCCGGCAAGAGCGTTACGGTCATGGCATGGGCGGATGACAACGGCGTGCAGATCGACTGGCCCAACGTTCACCTCGACATCGCCCAGATGATCCAGTCCAAGCTCAAGGTCGCGCAGAAGACGGCCAAGCCCAAAGAACTGCTGAACACAACTTTTCCGGTCAGCCCCGAATCGGTGGTGCGATTGCAGCAGGATAACCCGGAATTGGCCGGTGAAAGCATCGAGCAAATCGCGCCCCGGCTTAGAGTTTCGCGCGTGATTTACGTTGAGATTCACAACCTGCAAACGCGGTCCACCGACGCCGATGACCTGTTTCGCGGCGAGGTAAATGGATCGGTTCGGGTCGTGGCGGTGACCAACGGCAAGGGGCATGTCGTCTTCACGCGCGACAATATTCGCGCCGTATTTCCAAAGAACAGCCCCGAGGAAGGCATGCCCAACCATACCGATTACGAAATGTATCGCGGCGTGCTGGACGAATTCACAACGCAGGCGGCGGTTCTGTTTTTCGCCCACGAGCAGCCGAACTGATGAAGGTCCGTTATGAACATTAGATTCCCCTCGGCAATGAAGCCGCGCCTGTTGCGCCTGCCCTTGTACGTTTGTCTGGCCGCCATCAGCGGGTGCATGCCGCTTGCCGCGTTGATGTCGAAGGTGACGCCCGAACCGGTAAAGCCGGCCCAATACGCGCCCAAGACGGATAATATGCTGGTGCTTGTGGAGGATTTCCAAAACCCGGCGTCGATCATGGAATCCGCCGAGGAAATGGATCGGCAGATCGCCGAGGCGCTGATCGCCAACAAAGCCGCGCCGATTGTCAATCCTGATCTGCTGACCGAATTGCGCACCGCCAAAGCCGAGGAATACAGAAAGATGCCGCTGCCGGCGATTGGGCGGGCGGTGGGGGCCAAGCAGATTCTGTATGCCAACGTCGTGCAGTTTGCCACCGACAGCGGCGTGGGCAATCAGATGCTCAAGGCCCACGCGGAGGCGCGGGTGCGGATCGTGGATACCGCAACCGGCCAGACGCGCTGGCCTCTGGACGCCGCCGGCGGATATCCCGTCACGGTGGACATCCCGTTCGCGCCCACCGGCGCGGATCTCAATGAAACGACGATCCGGGAGAAACTCTCGCGACAGTTGTCGGACAAGATCGCCAGGCTGTTCTATGGCGCCAGCGTGGATCAGGTGGACGGCACGGAGCCGGAATTGGAGATGCCGCATTCGGGAATCAGCGGGCATATTTGATCCGCGCCAATTCTTCGTTGAATCCGCACATTCACGACCGATATAATCCCCAGTGACGGATCATCCGGAGGATTGAATGAGCCAGGTGTACATTCCCGAAACTGAAGCGATCGCAAGGATCGAACGACTGGAGCTGGACGCCCGCGACGTTCGGCGCCGCATCGACCATGCCCGAAACGCCAACGACCGCCGGGTGTTCAATCGTCAACTCGAAGACATCAAACGCGAAGTCACCCACCTGCAATCGCGCTTGCGATGAGTTTCTGTTGCCGGGGTCCATCGCCGCACGACAATCTGAACCGGGAGAAGCGTGGCGACGGTTCGCGATTCGTTTGCAAGACGATTTCCTTGTCGTAATGGCGGCGCTATTTCCAGGCGTCTGGGGCATTTCCTGGCTATGGCGACATTACTTTCGCAGCCGACACCGAGACATCGGCGTTTGCCGGCGGTGCGGCTACGACCTGCGCGCAACGCCGAACCGATGTCCGGAATGCGGAACGCCGGTGGGATGTGAGGATTGGCTAAACCGCGATTCCTCAACGACCGCGCCATCGGCACGGGCGAGACGCCCGTGATACGGTGTCGCTCTTCGTCCTCGAGTTGTGCATACGACCGAAGGATCACGTTTGCAGTTTCCGCACCCCGCGCTTAAAACGCACCGCTTATGTCCCAAAGGTCGCCGCTCGATTCTGAATCTCTCGCACCATCCCCCAAGCCGCAGGCGCCCAAGGGGGCGTTGGCGATTATCTTCTTCATTGTCTTTATCGACCTGATGGGGTTCGGGATCATCATCCCGCTGCTGCCGTTTTACGTGAACGTGCCGCAGGACAATCCGTTCAAGGTGACGCTGCTGTTTTCGATTTACTCGGTTTGCCAGTTCATCGGCGCGCCGATTCTGGGAGCGCTGAGTGACCGGATTGGCCGGCGGCCCGTGCTGGCGTTTTCGCAAGTAGGCAGCGCGGTTGGATATATCCTGCTGGGGTTGGCGACGCAGTTTCACTGGAGCCATGCCTGGATGCTCATCTCGATGGTGTATCTGTCCCGCGTGATCGACGGATTCACCGGCGGCAATATCTCCACCGCCCAGGCTTACATCAGCGATGTCACCACCGCCAAAAACCGCGCCAAAGGTATGGGATTGCTCGGCGCGGCGTTCGGCATCGGCTTCGCGGCCGGGCCGTTTTTAGGCGGCGTATTGGGGAGCATTCACGTGAGCATCCCGGCGTATGTGGCCGCCGGCTTTAGCGCGGCGGCGGCGGTTCTGACCCTCGCCAAGCTCCCAGAAAGTCGCACGCATAAGCCTACCGAGGCTGAGAACTGGCTTCATCCGCGCCGCTTCGCGCCGCTGATGCGCAACCGCCCGCTCGTGCAGTTGCTGATGATCTCATTTTGCCTGATGGCGGCATTCGTGATGATGGAAAGCACTGTCGGCCTATACCTCAACGGCCTGCTGGGTTGGGAGGCCAGGAAAGTCGGCTGGTACTTCGCCTATTGCGGATTGATCATCGTGATCGTGCAGGGCGGATTGATCGGGCGGCTGACCAAGCGGCTGGGCGATTGGCCGCTGGCGATTGCCGGGCCGCTGCTGGTTGCCGTTGGAATGGCCGGCTACGTCTGGACGGGCCATTGGCGCGGAGCGTCGGCGATCTTCGGCATTTTAATGGTCGCCGGCGCGATCAACGCCGCCGGCCGCAGTTTTCAGATGCCGACGATTTCCTCACTGATTTCCAAATTCACCAGCCGGGGCGACCAAGGCGCGGTGTTCGGCTTGTACAGCGGCATCAGCAGCCTGGCCCGCGTGGCCGGGCCGATTATCGCGGGCGCCCTCTACCCGTTCCTGCGCCACACCGCGCAGTATCTGGCTGCAGCGATCATCGCGTTTTTGATGGGGCTTTGGCTGATGACCTTACGGCAACGCGCTCCCCATGAAGTGGCGGGAGATGGGGCGTCGGAACCAGGGTGACGCGCGCCCAGCCGGCCGCTAAGATGAGTGAAAGAGGTGCATAATGTCCACACTCACAACTTCCGTTTCTTTTGCCACCCGCACTGCGGGAGAGTTGATTCCGCCCGACAGCCCGCTTGCGGCGTACGTTTCGGTCGACAAGGGCACCATGCACGGAGAGCCCTGTTTCAAGGGGGCGCGCGTCCCCATCAAAATCCTTTTCGACCACTTGCGCGGAGGCGATGGGATCGACGTCTTCCTCAAGGATTTTCCCCCGGTCACCCGAAACCAAGCTATTGCCGTCATCGACCTGGCTGCCATTGGTCTGGTGGACGGGCTTAGGAGCCTGTGAAAACCTTGCTCGATAACTGCGTTGCATATCGCGCAAAAGAACTTTTTGCCGCACACGAAATTCAACATACTTCGGATGTTGGATTCGAAGCACTCGGTAATGGCGACCTCATCGCTCGCGCCAGTGACCGATTCGACCTTCTTGCCACCACCGATAAAAAGATTCGGTATGAGCAAAACCTCGACAGTCTTCCCGTGTCGATTTTGGAGCTCAATACACTGCTCACGCGTTTCGCGGACTTACAAACATTGACGCCATTTTTGGAAGATGCGCTGGAGGCGACGAAATATTATCGCTTCGTCAGCGTCGGCGCGGACGGAAAGATTGAAAAGCTTGCACCGCGGCATTCTGTTCGAGACTGAAGCATTGCGGTCGCCTATGTGCGCTGTGCCTTGGATGTCCGCCTTTACGTCCCCGCTTCCATCGAAGCGTACGTCCATTTCTCCACTGGCGTAAATTGCGTCGGATCAAACCGCGCCCCCACGCCAAAGGCCCGGCTCACTACTGACTCAAGGCGCGAGATACCGCCCTCAATGCGCATCGTGGCAAACCCATCGGCGTGCCTGCGATAAAGATCGGGGTGGTCAGCGAGGACCGCCTCCTGCACTTGGCCGGGAAACATGCTCAAGCCCTTCAAATAGTGTTGTCCATTGCGCTCGGCGTGGGGGATTCCAAGGTTTGCCACCACGCATAAATCCTGCATCAGCGCCACCGGGCCGATGTTCGTGAGGTCTTCGGCGCTTTGTATGTACGCGCGCGAGGGGTCGGTACGTCGGCGGTGCTCAAGCAAGCAGGCGTTGGCGATTCCCTTGATAACGCCTTTGCAGTTTTTGTGGCTCGTGCCCGCGTAGCCAAAGTCAATCGCCTGGCGGGCGCTGGAGAGACTGCCGTCGGATTCGTCAATAATCGTCGGCGGCCGCTGCTTCCATTGGGCGAACTGCCGCATCGCGTCTTCGCTCAGCGCGATCGAACGATGCAGCGGCTGCTCGACGAACAGAAGCCGGCTCAGGAAATGCTTAAGCGCCGGATCGTTCGCCAGTGACATCCAGAATTCGCGGAAGGATTCGACCGCCTTGAAGTTCTCGTTGCCATCGAGCGTGAAGGCGAATTGATCGCCGGCGTTGACCGCGATCACCTCGGCGATTCTTCGCACTCGCTCGCCATCCCTTCCGGCATCGCCCCACAGCTTGATCTTAAAATGCGTCAGCCCATCGGCGCGGATGCAGGCCCGAAGCGATTGTGGCAGGCCGTCGCGAACGCGGTCGTCATCCGCGATGTCGGCGTCCATCAGTGGATCGGTAAGACCCACGGTGTGACGAATCGTGATTTGCCCGAGCGGCGCGGCGGGCAGCAAGTCGGCCGGCCGCGCATCCGCCAATTCCTCGTGGATGTGCCCCAGGCGCAGGCCCAGCCGATTCTCGCGCAGCACGCGCGAAAACGGCACGCCCTGATCCCGGCAGAAAGCGTCGATCATCGCCCGCTCCACCAGGCTGGTTCCGAAGCTGGCGAGCAGAGGCGGATGCCCCCATCCGCCGGCCCACGCCTGGTGAGCCAGGTACATGCGCTGCCAAAGATCGAATACGGTCGCATGCTTGCCGCCGCCGACGGCAATGTCGCACGCCATGCGAATGACCTTGAGCATGTCGGCAATGTCACTCTCGTACGTATCCGCGTCCTTGGTGAACCACTTGTTGGGCAGCATGTCCGCCGATACGCCCCAGGTCTGGCGGCCATCAACGTCGAGCAGCACGCGCACGAAAATATGCGGGCACTGCGTGAGCGTGACAATGCCAAACCGGAACGGCATCCGCAGACGCATGTTGTGAAGGTGAAGATCGGTTTGGAGGAGTTGGATCAAATCAGGCCCCACTGCCTGATGACCTCTAATTTCGCGGGCCGCTGCCAAAGCCAGTCCACTTTGAGCCAAAGCCCCTTGATCGCCGCGATGTGAAATACGCGATCCCTGCCCAAGATTGCCGGTTGATAGATGCCATCGCGCCCGAGAATATTGAATTCAGCCTGCTTGCGCTCCGGATCAAGAAGCCAGTATTCCTTCACTCCGCCGCGCTCGTATTCATAATGTTTGTCACCGCGATCGGTGGCGCGGGTGCTTCGGCTTGTAATTTCGATCACAAGATCGGCGGGGCCTTCCAGATGGTTTTTCTTCAATCGCCCCAGGTTCTTTTTCGCAACAAATAGAATGTCTGGCGCGCGGCCCGGCAGGTCTGGACCGGTCTTCATCTGAAATGGATCGTGCTTCAATTCGCCAAGTTGGTTTGTATCGACGTAAAAATCGAGCAATCCCAGGAGAAATACACTCAGTATCGTATGCAGGTTGGATACCGGCGGCATCAGTATGACCTTTCCATCCACCCATTCGGCATGCTGATATTCGTCATCCAGCTCAAGAAACTGTCTATACGTGATCCGCTTGGGTAGCTTGACAGCGGGCAGCGGCAGGGTGGTTGTGGCGTACTGAGTCATGGTGCATTCTCCGTCAGATTAGGCCCCATTGCTTGAAGATGACCAGCGGCGCAGGCCGTTCCCAGAGCCAATTCTCCTTGATCCAAAGTTCCTTGACTGCCCTGCTGCGAAAAACGTTGTCGTCGCCGATTATTGCGGCGCGATAGATTCCGTCGCGCCCCAATATGTAAAATTCTGCCTGCTTTCGCGCTGGATCGAGCAGCCAATACTCCTTCACGCCGCCGCGCTCGTATTCGTAGTGCTTGTCGCCGCGATCGGTGCCGCGGCTTCCGGGGCTGGTGATTTCAATCACGAGGTCGGCGGGACCTTCGAGGTGGTTCTTCTTCAATCGACCCAGATTTTTCTTCGAGACAAACATGATGTCCGGCGCTCGACCCGGGAGGTCAGGCCCGGTCTTCATTTGAAATGGATCATGCTTTATTTCGCCAAGCTGCCTTTCCTGCACAAAAACCTGGAGTATCCCCATTAAGAAAGCGCTCAAGATCGTATTCAAATTCGAAACGGGGGGCATGTAAACTACCTTTCCATCGACCCATTCCGCGTACGGATTTTCCAAATCCATTTCAAGAAACTGCTCGTAGGTAATTTTCCCCGGCACGTCGGGCGCGATTGGAGGCAAAGTGATCTGTGCGTGTTGTGTCATGGTCACCTCAGACGGTCATATTATACGCGTAAATACCCCCTCGCGCACCAAGTCCACATCTGGTGTCCACGCCGGGGCAGAGCGCGCCGTCGTCGTCCCACCGATTTCCCGGGCAAGTCCCGCCGCGCCGCCCCGGATCGAGAGCGCGATTCGCAATGCGCGCGAACGCGTCCCATCTCACCGCTGGCGTCCCATGATCAGCAGCGCGATCGTGAGCGTCTGCAGGAACGTCGCCAGCACGAGCAATGTTTGCACTTGCGGCGGCTGGTCGTGATGCAGATATGCATAAAACAGCACCGGCAACACCAGCACCTGCACCACCCCCGCCATCAGCTTGCTGACCGAAAACTCCTGATACGGCTCATTCTGCTGGCGGCGCATTTCCTCGAGGATTTGCTGAAGAAGCGGTTCGAGTTGATCGGACTGGCTGACCGGCTCGGTGGGCCGGACGGTCGATGGCGCATCGGCGCCGCGCTCGCCGGCGGACGTCCCCGCGCGCTCCGCCAGCGGAAGAACGCGTCGGGGCTTTTCCGCTGTCGCTACTCCCGAGGTTGTTGGCGAACCGGGCGCCGGCCGCGCGGGCGCAAACGTGCCGGACTTCACACGATCGGCAAATGTCGGCTTGCGCGGCAGGTCATCGGGCGCGTGTTCCTCGGATACGCGAGAGGCGGTTGACGCGTGCGTCGCCGGCGGCGCACTCGAATGGCCCGCCGACTCAGCCGCCGAATCGGCGGCGGCGGGGGGCTCGTGCATATGTGGACTGGGTGCGGGAGTTTCGCCAGCGATCACGGGGCTTTCATCGGCGGGCGAGGGCATGCGATTACGTTCGATAAAGTCCACGGCTTCCTTCAAGGTCGATGCGATGTAATCCGCCCGCGTGGTCGCGGTTTCATCCGCCGCTGGCGATGGGGAAAGTTTGGGATCGCGAAAAAGAATGGTTCGGCAGCCCGCCGCCCGGCCTGCCGCGATGTCGCGCGAGGCGTCGCCGATCACCCAACTTCGCGGCAAGTCCAGCGAAAGTTTTTCCGCCGCCTGCAGGATCATCCCGGGCCGGGGCTTGCGAAGCTCGCTGTCCTGCCGATAGCGCTCGATCGAGGCTTGGGGGTGGTACGGGCAAAACTCGTGGCGGTCGATTACGGCAGCCGGGTTTTGATCGGCCATCATCTCGTCCATGCGCGCGTTCACCGCATGCACCGCTTCCTCCTGGAACATGCCGCGCGCCACGCCGCTCTGATTGCTGAAGGTGACGGCGGCAAACCCCATCGCGCGCACGCGCGCCACCGCCTCGGCCGCCCCGTCGATCAACGCCACGCGGGCGGCATCGCCCAGGTAGCCGTCGTTGGCGATCAGCGTGTTGTCACGATCAAAGAATACCGCAGGCCTGATCATACCACCTCGATCCTTCCGCCGATGGCGAGCCGGGGCATTATCGGGAGAAGCGGTGCCTTTGCAACCGGGGGGAAGAGATGAGTGAGGAGTGAACGGTGACAAAAGCCGCGTTCTTGTCACGGTTCACTCCTCACTCATCATTGCGAAGACAGTCATGCTATAGTAATCGCGTATTCGATCCGTGATGCGCATGTACACGAGGAGGCTCGATGAGTTCTGGACAACCTGAATCGCTTCCGCCCGTTTCGCCGGTGATTACCTCGATGCCCGCGGCGTCGATGCCGGGCGTCGATCATCCGCACGCGCCGCCGGCGGATGATGAGTCGTTGTATTACGACGGCTCGCCGGTGCTGGGCGGGCAGCCGGAGAAGGTGCTGGGATTTTGGCTGGTGGGGACCGTGTTCCTGCTGTCGCCGATTATCATCTGGTTCCTGACGCACAAGCCGCACAAGTGGCCGCCGGGCTGGGCGGTGATTGCGCTGCTGGTGGTCGGCGTGCTGTTCTGGCTGGCGGGGCTTTCGCTGGGAAAAGCGGTCCGCTACCGCATCAGCAACTACCGCATCGACTACGAACGCGGCCTGTTTGCCAAGGACATCAGCAGTCTGGAGCTCTGGCACGTCGAGGACATTTCATTTCATCAATCCCTGCTCGACCGCATCATCCGCATCGGCACCATCCGTGTCATCTCGCACGACGATTCCATGCCCGACCTGCGCATGCGCGGCCTTCCCAACGCCCGGAAACTCTTCGAGGAGCTCAAGCAGCGCATCATCGCCGTCAAACGCCAGAGCGGCGTGTTGAAGCTGGACACGGGGAGCTGAAATGTTTCTTGCAGTCCCGAAGAAAACTCACCACGGAGACACGGAGGGCACGGAGGCGCTTTCGACAATTCAGCGCGTGCGTCCAAACACGGTGCTTTGTTTTGTTTGATCTGATTTTATTCACCTTGTTCGCAGGAAGGCGCTTGGAGTCGAATGCGCCTCCGTGCCTCGGTGTCTCCGTGGTTATCTTCCCGATTCCGGCGGCGCGGCTCGAGCGATGGTCGGCCAGAGGGCGGCGGTGCAGAGGTGATGGCCGATGCGGTCGAGGATTTTGAGGCTGCGCACCTGCCGGAACCCGGCGAGCACTTCCTTGCGGGCCAATACATCCTCGAAGAGTTCCAGGTCTTTCTCCAGTACCTGCCGGCTTTGATTGAACACGATCAGCGCGAGCCCGCCTTCACGGATAAGCGGCTCGGCTTCCATTTTGCGCAGATCGGCGACCACGGCCTGCCGCCATTGCGCTCCGTAGCCCCCGTGATTCACGCCGCCTTCGCGAAATTGGTACGCCACTTTCACTTCAAGCCAAAGGGCCTCGCCAGGCTCGCAGAAAACCGAGGGGTCGAACAACCCGGGCGGCTGCGTATCCAGCCGCAACGGCTTGGCGATCGGGGAAAGAACCAGGTCGCACCGGGGCCGATGCGTCTTCTTGCGACCGGCTGAAGATGGGTAATGCACTTCGCGGTTTACGCCATAATATAGCGCCAGGCGTTCGGCCAGGAGCGTCTGCAACGCCCGCTCATCGCGCGCATCCAGGCCGTAGACCGCCTGCTCAAGCCGCAGGTCGTCCTCGGCGGCAAGCAAAGCCTCGGCGAGGTGGTCGGCAACGGTGGAGAAGGACCACATGGGGAGGTGGAAAATCCGAAATCCGAAGCACGAAATCCGAAACAAATCCAAATAAGAAAAGTAGAAATAATGCAAGCCACACGCCGCCATCCGCGACAAACGTCAAAGCGAAGGAGGACGTCCAAAAGACCCAACGAATCCGGCTTTTGAATTTTCCGTTTTTCTTGCCTTTGAATTTGTTTCGGATTTCGTGCTTCGGATTTCGGATTTTCACTTCATTTGGGTGTCGCCAGCCTACTCGAAAAAACCCATTTTCCGGCCTACAGGAGGTGGAAGGCTTTGGCGGTCTCGTAGGCGACGGCATAGCCCAGGGCGATGCCGCCTAAAACATCGCTGGGCCAGTGGGCATCCATGACATACCGCAGGGCGGCACATAAAAGCGCCAGCGTCCAGAAGGTGGCCATGGCGGGGGGATAGAGAATCGCCAGCATCACCGATAGCGCCACCGCGCAGGCGCTATGGCTTGAGGGGAAGCTCTCCTTGTAATTCGCGTGCTTCCAACTGGGGCCCAGGAACTTGCCCGCATTTTCTCGGCCGGGGCGCACGCGGCTCAAAAGACGCTTGAGCAGCATCGAAATCAGCGAGGCGGCAAGCGTGGCCACGATGATGGCCGCGACCGCCTTAAAGCGTCGCGTGTCCAGTTGCCAAACCAGTACGCCAGCCACGATCGTGCAGGCCGATTGGCCATATTGCGCCAGCCATCGCGTCTCGCGCTTCACGTCGCCCTTAAACGACAGCGCCAGGGTGGTCCGCATCCCGCGCGTCTCAAAAAACATCAGAAGCACGCAGGCGCCGATCAGGCTGATGAGAAACATCACACTCATTCGGCCTCGCCCGGATCGGGAACATCAATCCCCAGCGCGCTGGCCAGATCGACCATGTGGTCCTGCTCCTGAACGATGATGTCGCGGAGCGCTTCACTCAAGGCGAACTCGCCCATGGCGTCCGCCTGGCGGATGCGGGTTCGATAGTTGGCCACCGTGACGCGCTCGTTCTCCAGGTCGAACTTGAGCATGTCCTGGGCTTTCTCCGAGGTTTTCACCGGCTTGGGCGTGACCGTCGGCATCCCGCCCAGATAGTCGATCTGCTTTGAGATCTTCAGCGCGTGCGAAAGCTCCTCCGCGGCGTGCTTCTCCAACTCGCGGGCGACGTCCATGTACTGCGCGCCCTTGATGACCTGGCTGTAATTCACATACGCGATGATCGCCTGATATTCGCGCGAGAGGTCTTCGTTCAAAAGTTCGATCATCCGCTTGCGGTCGATGGGGTGGGGGTTGGGCATGGGCGTATTCTCCGTTTGGGTATGCAGCCGGGTCAAGCAATCAGGCCGGCATTTCACCGCAAGACGAGAATTGTGGCTAGGGGCAAAATCGTGGGAAGGCCGTTGGGGGGTGCGCGAAGGCCGGGGAGAAGGCGGGGCAGTTTCAGATGGCGGGTCAGACATTCGTGATCCTTTAATGTGACACGGGCGTCCCGCCCGTGCCTACGGCTGTAGAGTAGGGAAAGCCGATGTACCTGAGTTCCTTGCAACATGCACGGGCGGGCCGCCCGTGTCACGATTGAGGTTGCCCAATCGCCAGGGAATCGGGGATTTGGCCATACGTCATATCGCCGCGCACTTTGGTAATATCCAATCGCACAAGGTTCCCGGCGGCAGGCCGGGGATCATCAAAGCAGACGGTGAAATAGCGTTCGGAACGGCCGTGCCGGGCCCGGGGCGGGGAAGCCTGGGCGGTGTCGCGGTCGGCCTCGACGATGACCTGTGCGGTTTCTCCCACGAATGAAGCTCGAAACGCCAGGCTCGCTTTCGCGGCGATTGCGTTCAGCCGGTTGATGCGATCGCGGACAACCGGGCCGCGGATAAATTGCGCGGTCCAGCGCGCGGCGGCGGTGCCGGGGCGGGGCGAGTAGGGGAAGGCGTGGATGTGAATGAAGCCGGCCTTTTGCGCGACTTCCACGGTGCGCTCAAAGTCCTCGTCGCTTTCTCCGGGGAAACCGGCCACGATGTCGGTGGTCAGCGCAGGCCGGTCGAAAGCCGCATAAACGCGATCGACCATGCGCAGGAAGTCATCACGCGTGTATTGGCGGTTCATCCGCCGAAGCATCGCATCGGATCCGCTTTGCAATGGCAGATGGAAGTGCGGGACGACCTGTTGATGGGCACGCAGGACCGCGATTAAGCCATCGTTCAAATCGCCGGGTTCCAGGCTTGATAAGCGCAGCCGTTTCAGGCCCGGCACGCGGGTGCACAGCGCCTCGATCAGTTCGCCCAGCGGCTCGCCGGTGGGGCGGCTCTGGCGGCGGCGGAGGGCGGTCGGTTGACCATATGCGCCAAGAAAAATCCCCGTCAGCACGATTTCAAGATGCCCGGCGGCAACCAGCGCGCCCGCCTCGCGCACGGCGGATTCCACCGATTTGCTCGACAGCGCCGGCCGCAATTTGGGGATGATGCAGTAGGTGCAATGTGCATCGCAGCCGTCCTGAATCTTCAACAGGCCGCGCTGCCGGCCCGGTTGGCGGGAGTCGAGCAGGGGGAGCGAGCGGGCTCCGATAACTTCACCGTGCGAATTTTCATTGACTCTTGATCTGATATTTGGTTCAATGGCGCTCGTGAGTTGTCCTACCGGAGCTTGCGCTTTCATCATCCATCCGCCATCATCCTTACCAGGCTCCGGCGGAAACTCGGGACAGCAGACGGAGTCGTTGGCCGCGCGGGAATTGTCGGTTGAATCCTCGCGTTGCCATTTGCCAAGGAGCTGATCGAGTTGTTCAGCAAGGTTGTCTTGCTGCCCCACGACCGCGTCAACGCCCGGCAGCGCCATGGCTGCCGCCTTGTCGCTGGTCGCCCAGCATCCCGTCACTAACACGCGCGGCCTTTTGGCGGCGCGGACGGGTGTTGCAATGATGGATGGATGTTCCTTCCCAACATCACTGTGAAGTGCGTCGCCGAACATCGGAAGCCGGACCAGCCGGCGAACCGATTGCCGGCTCTGGCTGGCGGCCTGCATGGTCACGCTACATGTGTGTACCACGCGCAGGTCCGCGGTTTGGGCCGCGCCAGCGCGCAGGCCCCGCGCCCGCAGGAGGGTCGCCATCTGCTCGCTCTCGTAATGATTGACCTTGCAGCCGAGCGTTTGGATGAAAAATGTTTTCATGGCGGAGGAATCAGCGCGGCGGCGAACTTGATGCCGCTACGAGCGTCATAATAGATGCGGGAGAAAAAGTGAATAGCGCTTCATCCAGCGCATTGAGTCATCGAGTAACCGCATTGTATCACGGGCGTCCCGCCCGTGCGGAAAGCGATGAAATTGGGAATATTGCGATTCTTCGACTGCCGCGCCATCGGCACGGGCGAGACGCCCGTGATACGTTGAAGGAATCATTCACATTAGGCCCAATGCTCCGCGATCGGCTAAAAGTGTTGTAAAGTTGAACCTGCACGCATTAGAAGTTACACCATGGACTGAGCACCGTTGGCGGCGATCGATTGCAATCGGCGATTCGCCGCCCGCAAAACCAAAGCCGCCCACGGGCGGCGCCCAATGAGGAGTTGATATGGCCACCGCGCGTTTCGCATGGGGCATCGACATCGGCAACCGCGCCCTCAAGGCGGTTTGCCTGGTTCGGGATGGGGAGACTCTGCGGATCGATGATTTCGACATCATCGAGCACGAGCACGTTCTCTCCGACGCCGGCGACAATCGCGAGTCGCTCATCCAGACCGCGCTTGCCAACTTCTCCCAACGCCATAGCTTCAAGGGCGGGGCCGTGGCCATCGGCGTGAGCGGGCAGTCGAGCTTCGCGCGGTTCATCAAGCTCCCGCCCGTCGAGCCGGGAAAGATCCCCGAGATCGTCAAGTTTGAAGCCATCCAGCAGATCCCCTTCCCGCTGGAAGACGTCGAATGGAGCTACCAGCTTTTTCAGACGCCCGATTCGCCGGAGGTGGAAGTCGGCATCTTCGCCATGCGCAAAGAGCTGGTGAACCAGACCATCAAGAACTTCAATGATGTGGGTTTGCAGGTGCAAACCGTGCAGATGAACCCGCTGGCGGTTTACAACGCGCTTTATCACGATGATCGCCTCAAGGGAACGTCCATGATCGTGGACGTGGGGGCGGAAAACAGCGACCTGATCATCGCCGAGGGCGAGAACATCTGGATGCGCTCGATCCCGATCGGCGGCAACAATTTCACCGAAGCGCTGGTCAAGAACTTCAAGCTCAAATTCCCCAAGGCCGAGGAACTTAAGCGCAACGCCGCCACCAGCAAGTATGGCCGGCAGATCCTCCAGGCGATGAAGCCGGTCTTCAGCGACCTGGTCGGCGAAATACAGCGGTCCATCGGCTTTTATTCCTCGACGCACCGCGACTCGCGCATCGCGCGGGTTTTGGCCCTTGGCGGCACGTTCCGGCTGCCGGGCTTGCAGAAGTATCTACAGCAGAACCTGCAAATGGATGTGGCGCGCATAGACCGCCTGGGCACCACCTCGCCGGATGCGGATGCCAAGTTCGCCGCGCTGTTTAACGAAAACATCCTGTCGGCGGTGAGCGCATATGGGCTGGCGTTGCAGGCGATGGGGCAGGCGAAAATCAGCAGTTCTCTGCTCCCCGAGAAAATCCGCCGCGAGCGGATGTGGCAGGAAAAGACCAAATGGTTCGCGGCGGCCGCGGCGATGTTCATCGCCGGCACTTCGGTCGCGGTCGGAAGCTGGTACGCCCAAAAACTGGCCGCCCAGACTCCCGCCGCCCAGGACGCCCTGCACGACCATGAATCGGTCGGGAGAATTGCCAAGGGGCTGGCCACGACATGGAGCGGCATCGAAAGCTCGGGCAAGGACGATCGCGCCAAAGTCGGCAATTACATGGCGATGACCAATCATCGCGACATCGAGCCGCAAATCATTGAGCAGATTTGCACGGCCTTCCCAACCGCGCCGCCGCCGGCCGTGCAAAAGAAAATCCCGCGATCGCAGCGGCAGGACATCGAATTGCTCGGCTGGGTGGAAGTTTATCACCCGGATATCGCGATGTACCTGGAACCCAAGATGTCCCAGGACGAGTTCACCAAGCAAGGCGACACCAACTTTGAATCCAACTACGCGCCGCCCGACGCCGCCAACGCCAATGCGTTCAATCCGTATGGGGGGGGGGCCGCCCGGGGACGCTATAACCCCTATTCCCACGGGTTCGGCGGGCGCGGGTTCGGGCCCGGCGGCAGGCCTGGTGGTCCCGGTGGCCCAGGCGCGCCGGGCGCGCCCGGCGTGGGGCCCACCGCCCCCAGCCCTCTTACGCCCGTCGTTCCGACCGATACCAGCGCGAAACGGGGATTTCTGGTGACGGTTCAATGCCGCACGCCCAATGCCGATCCCAGCCGGCTGGTCGCCGACAAGGTTCTAACCGAGCTGCGCAAGCGCACGGCGGATTCAACCAATCCTCCCATGCACATCAGCATTGTGCGCGCGATGGTCACAAGCCAGGCAAAGGTATCGGCGCAATATCCCAATGGAACCGTGCATTCGAAGAAAGAGCCGATCCAGTTCGACCCGCCCATCAGCGTCGATGTGAGCGCGGCGCCCGGCGCATTTGCCGATCCGCGTTTCGCGTTTAACGCGAACAACGGGCACATCCTTCAACCGCCGGGCCGGGGCTTCCCGCAGGGACCGCCCATCAACGGCGCGCTCCCCGATCAGGCCGCGCCCCCGCCCGATATTTATGCCGATCCCGTGTACATCGGGGAAACCTTGAAGGAGGACTACATCGTCACGATCCTGGTCGCGGTGATGGTTGATCCCCCGGCCAAGGCCCCGGCCAAGCCCGCCGCCACCGTCGCCGCCGCAAGATAACGCATCGACATCCCAGCCAGTCCATCAGTGAGGTGACACCATGGAAGTAATCAAGAAGAATATTTTGAGCATCATTTGCGCAGTGGTTGCCCTGTTGGCAATCATCGCCCTGTTCTGGCCGGTCAGCGGATTGTATGCCGGCACCCAAAAAGAGCTGGAAGGGAAGAAGGCCACATTCACCGACTTAACTCGGCTTTACACGACGCCGCGCAACTGGCCGGTGCCAAATCCGGTCTCCGGGGTGACCCAGCCGCTCAAGCACTTCCCCAATCAGGAGCTCATCAAGGTAGGCAACCATGTCAAGGAGTTGGTGCACAAGGAAGCGCTGGATATCAGCGAGCAAACCAGGAGGGACAACGAGCATCGCACGCTGATCCCCGGCATCCTTCCAAACCCGGGCGACAAGGGGTATGCGTTCATTCGGGAATACAACAATCAGATCAAGGCGCCCGATGCGTCCAAACCAAAGGCAACCTCCGCCGGCGGAGCCGACGCCGGCGCGATGCCGACCATCGCACAGGTGCTGCAGGCGATCTCGCCGCCCAATCAGGAAGCCATTCAGGCGGCAGCCAAGGACCTTTGGACGACAAAGTTCGAGAAACAACTGATTAAGGTTGCGGGCGCTGATATTAACGGTCCGCCGATAGTCGCCGCCTGGCAAGCCGATGCCCAGAGCCTGGCTAAGACGCTGCCCCTGGAGCGGGCCATGCAATATAAGATGTACATGGATGCGGACGCGATCGTGCCGAGCAACGCAATGACGGACATGTCAAAGCTGCCGGCGGTCGAGGACATCTGGTATGCCCAGAACATGATTTGGGTGACGCAGGATTTGGCGGATGGGATGCGCCAGGTCGATTCACTGTCCAAAAACATCATGGACGCGCCGATCAAGCAGCTTGTGAAGCTGGAGATCGCGTCGGATTTCAGCCAATACGTCACGGCCGCCGGCGGCCCGGCTTCGGAAGGCGCGCCCGCCGTCGATGATCCATTGGCCAGGGCCGGCAAGGTCTATGGCCGCTCGCCCACGGGCCGGGTGTGCAATCCGCTTTACGATGTGGTGCATTTCACGCTGACCATCAACGTGGATGCCGCCCGGATACCGGAAATCATGGCCGGGATACAGCGCGGCAAATTGATCACGATCTATCAGGCCAACGCCAGCACGGTGGACGCCATCGCGCAGGCCGATGACGGCTACATTTACGGGCCCAAGCCGGTCGTGAAGCTGACCTGCGAAGGCGAGGAACTTTTCCTGCGCGACTGGACGGTCAAGCTGATGCCCGCCAGCATCAAGACGCAGCTCTCCGTCCCGGCGACCCCAACGCCGGGCACGGCCAAGCGGTAAGGGGTTTGCGGCGCGGCGGAGTTGGCCGCTCGATTTGGGCGTTAGAACATCTTTGCGATAAACACCGAGGATTCCATGCAAAAATACGTCGCCATACTCGAACGCAACGTGCAGTGGATCGCCATTGCCCTTGGCGCGCTGTACCTGGGATATAATGTTTGGGCGTATGTGTGGAGTTCGCCGCTCCAGATTGAGATGGCGCCCGGCACGGTCGCCACGCCGGGCACCGCGGACAAGGTGATTGCCGAAGGACCGGCCTGGCAACTTAAAAAGCAGATCAACGACAAGTTCACGCAAAGCGTGGAAGTGCCGTCGGTCATCGAGAAGTACGTGGCGCGGCTGGACGAGAAGCAGCAGGCGTTCGCTCTGCTAAATATCCCTTGGGCGGCCACGATCTACGACTTCAAGCCGCCGACCGGCAAGGAGATCACGGTTCCGGTGACGATCGTGGCGTTGCCGCACCCGATGCCCGGCGCCATGCCGATCGCTGTTTCCTCGGGGATGACCGTGATCGAATCGCCGGCTCCCGCTGGGGCGGGCGCGCCGGCGGCCGCTTTGCCGGTTGGCCTCGCGGGCGCGGGCGCACAGGCTGCCCTCCTTCGCAAGGATGTGAATTACAACTCCGTAACCGCCAAAATCGACGTCGCCGCCCTGGCCAAGGCATTCAATCAGGCCTACGGCAAACCCGGCGCTTTGCCGGACTGGATGTACACGGGTTTCGTGCAGGTTGAACTGCTCCGCGAGGAGCGGCAGGCGAACGGCCAATGGACCGCGCCGACGGTGGTTCCGGCTCTGCCGATCTACACGATGATGCCGTTCCCCGACGCCAAGACGGCCGGCGTCAAGGAGTATGTGGAGTATAAATCGTGGGTGGAAGGGAATCAGCCGCTGTTGACCCAGCCGGCGTTTTACCAGACCGCGCCCGATGCGCCGCCCTGGGAGTTCCCGGTTGCCAACGCGCCTGTAAACGCGGGCCCGGCGGCGGGCGAGTCCGCCGGCCAGCCGCGCCGCATCTTCAATCCCGCCACCGACACGCCGCAAAATGAACAGGAGCGCGGGCAGCTTCAGTACTATCAGAACCAACAGATGGCCGCGCAGCGGCGCGCCGCGATGGCGGCGGGGCGCGGCGGGTATGGGCACGGCCTTGGGCGTGGCGGGCCGCCGATCCGCGGCGGGGGCTACCCGGGGCGCGGCGGATATCCGCGGCCGCCGCTTCCGCCGCCGGGCATCGGCAACCCCTTCGCCCGGCCCGTGCCCATCGGGCCCCCGCGGGCCAACATGCAGGGCTTTGGGCAGGTCGCCCTCGCCGGCTTCTTCAACCCCAACACCCTCCCGCAGGATATCAACCTCCTTGCCCACGACACCGATGTCCAGGAAGGTAAAACCTACCGCTATGCCTTCCGCTATAAGCTGTATAACCCCGTCTATCAGGTCAGCGCGCAGATGATCGATCCGAAAATCCGCGATGAATTCGCTATCTCCGGGCCCGATCCATTGAAGGATCCGCAGCTTTGGACGAAGCCCGTCTCCATCGAGCAGCACACGCATCTGTACGCCACCAACATCACCGTGAACGCCACGCAATCGCAGGCCACGTTTGATCTGTTCATGTGGAAGGATGGCCGCTGGCATGAGAACACCACCACCCGCCTGACGCCCGGCGACCTGATCACCGCCGCCGGCGGCAAGGAGGCCATCACCGGCTGGACGGTCGTCGATGTGCGCAAGGATCCCGTGAAGACCACGGAAAACTACGTCATCGTGATGGACGACAAGGGCGTCCTTCAACGCCGGGACGTGCAAAGCGACCAGAACAACGCCGAGTATCAAAAGCTAAAAGCCGAGGCAGGCGCGGCGGCGGCGGCGCAGTAGATCGGGTAAAACTTGCGCAAAGGGCGCAGAGTCGCAAAGACACGGAGACGTGCGAAGGATCAACTCGTATCTATTTGTTCAAGGCGACCTTTTGGTAAACTACGCTCTCATTGGTCATGTCTTTAAGCTTTTTGGAAGGCGAGAATTCCTCTGAGCCTTTGCATCTCTGCGTCTCTGCGCGAGTCTGCCTTGTTCGCGGACTACGGCCGTCCGTGAATGTCTGATGCGGCGGCCCGTGGAACTCGATTCGACTTGCCCAGTGTTTCTTTGGCCGCCGCGAGAATGGCGGGCACCGGCACAGCGGCGGGGGGCGGAGCTTCGTAGCCTTCCCAGCCGCCGCCCAGCGATTTGTAAACCGCCACGAATTCGTATACCACGCTTTGCTGCGAGACGGCCAGTTGGTCTTCCAGATCGAAGAGCTGCCGCTGCGCGTCCAGCACGTTTAGGAAGTCGGTCAGGCCATTCTCGTAACGGCCCGTGGCCAGTTTGACCGCCTTGCGGCTTGAGGCCACGGCGGCGCCCAGTTGCGCCAGGTTCTCCTGTTGGGCGGCATAGTTGGTCAGGGCGTTGTCCACCTCCTGCACCGCCGATACCACCGTCTTCTGGTAATTCCAGTACATCTGCTGCGTCTGGTAGTCGGCGACTTTAACCATCGCGTCCAACTGCCCGAAATCCAGGAACGGCCAATAGAGGGAGGGCCCGACCGACCAGATCATGCTGTTGGTGACCGGCGTGCGCCCCAGCCCCTGGCCCTGGAACCCGATGCCGCCGGTGATGCTGACCGTGGGGAAAAGATTGGCGGTGGCGACGCCCACGCGGGCCGTGGCGCCGGCGAGCATTCGCTCGGCCTGGCGGATGTCGGGCCGGCGGCGCAGCAGGCCCACCGGCATGCCCGGCCCCACGCGCGGCGGGGTTGCCGGCAGCGGATGCGCGGTTTCCAGTTCCGTGCGAAGCGCCTCGGGGTATTGTCCCGTCAGCACCGCCACTCGGCGCTCGGCGGCGGCCACCGCCGCCTCCAGCGGCGCGATGCGCGACAGGGTTGAGGAAAGCTGCCGTTCGGACAACACCACATCCAAATCATTGGTCAGCCCGTGTTTGAAACGCCCGGTCACCAGTTGCAAGGTCCGCTGCTCTGCTGCCGCGTTTTCGCGGGCGATCTCCAGCCGAAGCTGCAGCGAGCGCACGTCGATGTAAGCACGCACCACATCCGCCACCACGCTGATCAGCACGTCGTTGCGGAACTCGTAAGCGGCCTGCGCATCGGCCTGGGCCGCCTCGATCATGTGCGTGTAGCGGCCAAACAGATCAAATTCCCAGCCGGCATCGAAGCCGAAAACATGGGTGATTTCCTTCAGGCCCTGTGTATTGGTTCCCGCGTAAAGAGGCCCGCCCACGCGGCTGCGGATGGAATTGGTGCCCGAACCCCGTCCCGCGCCGGCGGCAAAATCGACCCCCGACTCGGCGCCGCCCAGCCCCGGCACCACGCCGCCGCCGACCGCATACTCCACTTCCCGCGCCTGCTGAAGCCGCGTCACCGCCATCCGCAGATCATAGTTGGCCGCGACGGTCCGGTTCACCAGGGAATTGAGCTCCGCATCGTTGAGGGACCGCCACCAGACTGACAAGTCCACCGGCGTCGCATTGGGCGCGGCGGAGGGCTGAGTCGTGGCGGCGGTGGAAGGGACGCTCCTGTCCCCGTTGAAGCTGGCCGGAAACGATCCTTGCCGCTGGAAAGCCGGTGGATGGTATTTGGGCCCCACGGCGCAACCGATCAGCAATGTGCCGCCGGCCAGCAGTGAAAGCCGGAGAAATCCGAGGCGCCCAAAACGACCGGGATTCTCAAGTCGCGTCCGTTGAAGCATAGGTGTGCATCCAGCCAATAAGGGATCGGGACTCCATGTCATTCGTGGTCCCCGTGTCACGATTGAGGTTGCCCGTTCACGGCGATAGGAGAATTGTGTGTCTGGCGTTGGGTTACCGGCCCAACTGCGCGCTAGCCGGCTTATTGGCCGCTACCTTTGGCGAATGGGCGGCGGGCCCGACCTTGGCGGGCGCGGCTTCCACGCGGTGGGCATCGACTTTCTCTCCATCCACCACCTGATTGCCGACGTTCAGGGCGACCAGGTCCCCTTCATTGACGCCAGAGCCCAATTCCACCGCATCGCCCATGTCGCGGGAGATGGTGACATCATGGAAGAAGATTTTTCCGTCGGACCCCACTACCGCCACCTGCGGCCCGCGCGGGCTGAAGGCCATCGCGCTGGCGGGGACACGCAGCGGCGGGTTCTGGCGGCTGGTCTGGAACGTCACCTGCACGTACATCCCCGGCATCAGCACCAGCTTCGGATTGGGAATCAGGACTTCCACCGTCAGAGTGCGCGAGACCGGATCAATGGCGTCGTCCGTCCGGGATACCTTTCCGGTAAACGTCCGGCCGGGCAGTTCCCGGGAGGTCGCCTGGGCATCCATATGCAGGCGGATTTCGGGAACCGCGGATTCCGGGACCTTTACGAACACGCGCATCTGGTTCGACTGCGAGACCGTGAACAGCGGCGTGGTATTGGAGGTGCTGCCGGCCGTCACCAGCGCGCCGATGTCGGTGTCGCGGAAGGTGACGATGCCGTCGAACGGCGCGACCACTTCCCTAAATTTTCCCAGTGCGGCGAGACGATCCAATTCAGCTTGGCCGAGCGTCACCGCCGACTGGGCCGCCGCGACTTTCGCAAGATCGCTTTCCAATTCCGCTTCCTTTTCGTCGCGCTCCTGTAGCGAAACCGAACCCTCCACATCCTTGTTCGCGTTGGCCTCGCGCTCATAACTGACTTTGGCAAACTTCACCGCGGCATTCGCCACCTTCACCTCCGACTTCAATTGGGCGACCTTGGCGGTGGCTTCATCGATCTGATGATCGAGCTCCGGGGTTTCGATTTCCGCCAACACCTCGTTCTTCCGCACCGAATCCCCCATATCGTGGTTCCAACTCTTGAGGTAGCCGCTGACCCGGGCGTAGATGGAAGTTTCGTTGAACGCGCGGGTGTTGCCCGGCAGGGTGATGATCTTGCCCGCCCCGGCTCGGACGACAGGAACCACCTCCACGGCGACGGGCGCATCGGCCGATCGAGCCGTGTCAGCGGCAAGATTGGCCTGCGTCGTTCGCTTCGCGCGTTCCACCAGGGCAAATGCCACGCAAAGGATCAAGGCCACGATGATCGCGAAAACAGCGATGCTCCGGCGGGTGTTGCCGGCGTGGTGAATGGGAACGTGGTGGACGTGCGAGCGCGTCAGCGCGTCGCGTGCCGGATCATCCAGCAACGCGGCGCCGCCGTTCCCCGAAACATGAGTAGACGCGTACGGCAAAGTCGGCGGGTTGTTTCCCATGTTGTGCAGGCTCCTCACGCAATTACCGTTGAAATCTCACAATGTTGGGGAGACTTGGCGTGTCCGAAGCAATCGGTACATGGCCGGAACGAATATCAGGGTCGCGAAGGTGGCGAAAATCAGGCCGCCGATCACGGCGCGGCCAAGCGGGGCGTTCTGCTCGCCTCCCTCGCCGATGCCCAGCGCCATGGGAATCATCCCCAGGATCATGGCGCCGGCGGTCATCAGCACGGGGCGAAGGCGGGTGTAGCCGGCGGAGATGGCGGCGGTGAGCGCGTCGTCGCCTTCATCCATCCGCTGATTCGCGAACGCCACCACGAGGATGCTGTTGGCCGTCGTCAGACCGATGCACATGAGCGATCCCATCAGAGCCGGAACGCTGATGTGCGTTCGGCTGACAAAGAGCATCCACATGACGCCGGCCAGGGCGGCAGGCACGGCCATCAATACAATGAGCGGATCGAGCCAGCTTTGAAAATTGACGACCATCAAAAGAAAGACCAGTATCACCGCCAGTCCCATACCGCCGGCCAATCCAGTGAAGCTTTCCCGCATGGTTTCGACCTGACCGGCGAGATCGACGTGCACGTTGGTGCTGGAGGCGGGGGTGTCGGATTTGATCACCTTGTCGATGGCATTCGCCACGCTTGCCAGGTCACTTCCCTGAACGTCGGCCTGAACGTCAAAGACGGGAGCGAGATTGTGCTGCGAAAGCACCATCGGCACCGTGCCGCGATGCACTTTACTGACGCCCATGAGCAGTTGCCGGCCCCCGGCGGTCTTGCGGGCCAAGGGCGTGGAGAGCAGCCCCGCCATCGAGTCGACCCGGTACTGCGGCGCCTGCACGATCAGCGGATAGCTCACATCGTTTCTCGGATTCAGCCAGTAATTGGGCGTGAACATGGCGCTGGAATTGAGCGTGACGAGCACGCTGCTGGCCACGTCGCGCTGGGTCATGCCCATCTCGCTGGCAAGGGTGCGGTCGATGTCCACGTCGATTGCCGGGGCGTCGGGCACCTGAAAGATGTGCACATCCGCCAGGCCTGGGATGCGGGCCATATCATGCTCGATCTTCTGGGCGGCGGCGTAATCGATGTCGCGGTGCGGGCCATACACGCGCACGTCGATGGGAGCGGACTGCCCGAAGTTCAGCACCTGGTTGACAATGTCCGCCGGTTGAAAGAAAAAACGCATCCCAGGAAACTTCCTGGGCAGATCGCGGCGCAGGTCCGCGATATGGGCGGCGGTCGGAGAATGCTTTTCATTGAGAGAGATCAGGATTTCGCCGTCCATCGGGCCGACCGTCGCGGTGTCGCTCAGCGCGATATTGATGCCGCTGTAGGGCAGCCCGATGTTGTCGAGCACCACGTTGATCTGGTCATTGCCGACGATCCGGCGGATTTCGCGCTCGACGCCGGCGAAGTCGGCCTGGGTGGTCTCCAGCTTCGTCCCTGCCGGCGCCCGGACGTGCAGGCGCATCTGCCCGGCATCGACGGCCGGGAAGAAGTCCATCCCAAGCCTCGGGAAAAGCAGGCACGAGCAGCCGATCAGCAGCACGAAAAACGCCGCCGTCATCAACGGATGGTGGACCGCCCATGACAAATAATTGCGATACTTATTGCGAAACCCATTGAACCCCTTCTCGAAGAAATAGTGGATGGCGGCGAAGGGATTGCGCGACATGCGGCTTTGGATGTCATGCGCGCTATGGCCATGTCCGTGCGTCTCGAGGTATTGGCGCATCAGATACTTGAACAGCACCGGGACCATCGTGAACGACAGCACGAAGCTGGCGCCCAAGGCAAGAATCACCGAAAGCGAAAGCGGCGAAAACAAATACTTGGCCGTCCCTTGCAGCAGGAACACGGGGACAAACACGACGCAAATGGCGAGCGTGGCCACAAGCGTCGGGGTAAAGATTTCCGCCGATCCCTCCTCGATCGCGGCAATGAGCGATTTGCCAAGCCCTACGTTGCGTTCGATATTCTCGATGACGACCGTCGCATTGTCCACCAGTATCCCGACGGCCAGCGCGAACCCTCCGAGAGTCATCGTATTGAGCGTCTGGCCCGTGCAATAAAGGACAAGCAGCGCCGCCACGATCGACAGCGGAATCGAGGCCAGGATGATCAGCGTCAGCCGCCAGTTCCCAAGGAACAGCAGGATCATCAGCGCCGTGAGCACCGCGGCCATCGTGCCGCCCACCAGCACGCTGTTGAGGGCGGCCTTGACAAACACGGACTGATCGAAAATTGGCTTAATGTGCATGCCTGGCGGCAGCAGATTGCGAATGTCGGGCAGGGTATCGCGCACCCCCGCGATAACGCCCAACGTGGAGACGCCGCCCGTCTTGCGGACGGTCATCAATGTGGCGGGCCGGCTGTTTTCACTCACGGAATTCGTTTGCACGATGTGCCCGTCGTGAACGTACGCCACATCGCTGAGCAACACGGTCGTCGAACCCACTTCCTTGATCGGGTAATTATTTAGCTCCGTGATGATGTCCGCGCTGTTGTTGAGTTGGACGGCATAATCCCGATCGCCGATCTTCACGTCGCCGGACGGCGCGACGATGCTCTGGTCATTGAGGGCGGTGGCGACATCAACCGGCGAAAGCCCGCGCGAATTCAGAGCGGACAGGTCCAAGTCCACCATCATGACGCGCGGCTTGCCGCCGTAGGGGTAAGGCACGGATGCCCCGCGCACCACCGCGAGCGCGGGCCGCAGTACCTGTTGGCCAAAGTCAGTCATGCGTTGATCGGGCAGAGTATCGCTCGACAGGCTTAACTGGATGATCGGCACGTCCGTCGCCCCATACCGCAGGATGAGCGGCGGAGTGATATTCCTGGGCATGCTCTTGAGCACGGTCTGCGCGCAGCTTGTGAGCTGGGAAACAGCGCGGCTCACGTCCGCGCCTTCATGCAAGTAGACCTTGATGACCCCGACCCCGGTATAGCTGTTGGCTTCCATCCGGGCGATGTCATCCACGAGCGACGCCATTTGGCGTTCGTGCTTGACCAGAATCTGGTCCTGGATTCGGTCCGCGCTCATCCCGTTGTAGGTCCAGACCACGCTGACGACGGGGATATCGATCTCGGGGAATATATCGGTAGGCATCCGCAGGGTGGCTAGCACCCCAAGCAGGCAGACCAGGATGAGCAGCGCGGCAACCGAATAGGGCCGTCGAAGCGCGAATCGAACCAATGACATGTGGCAAATCTCCTCAAAGCCGCCGACTTATACCTCCCTTCATACGGAGTGCGCGTCGATCAAGTCAATTGAAGTCGGCATAATTGCCGGAATTGTGCCCGCGCCTTCACGGTCGGTTAACAATCCGAGATTTTTCCGTTCGGTGGAGATGGTTTAACCAACGGAGTCGGGAACTTCACAGAAGCGATAGCCGACCCCGCGGACCGTCAGAATATGGTGGGCGGCCGGGCCCAGCGCCTTGCGAATGCCGACGATATGGGCATCGACCGTTCGCTCAGTGACGGCGGCGTCGCTGTGCAATGCCGATTCGATGATCTGGTCGCGCGAAAATGCCTGCTGGGGATGTGTCGCCAGAAATGCCAGAATGCGAAATTCGGCCGCGGTCAACGGCAGCGGCTTGCCCTGCCAAGTCGCCTGATGCGCGTGGAGGTCGATCAGCAGATCGCCCGCCGCGATGACGGCTTGTTCCGGCGCCTGTCCAGCCGCGCGGCGCAATACCGCGCGGACGCGCGCCATCAGTTCGCGTGGGACAAACGGCTTGATGAGGTAATCATCGGCCCCCATCTCCAGCCCCACCACGCGGTCCGCCGCGCTCGCCCGCGCCGAGAGTACCAGGATCGGAAGCCGGGCATGACGCGGGTCGCCGCGCAATTGCCGGCAAACCTCCAGCCCGTCGATATCCGGCATGTTCAAATCCAGCACCACCAGATCCGGCCGATGCTCTTTGGCAATGCGCAAACCCGCCGTCCCATCACCGGCCAGTATGACCTCAAAGCCTTCCTGCTCCAGCGCGCGGCGCACCAAGTCGGCCAGATCCTTCTGATCGTCGATGACAAGAATGGTCTGAGGATTCATCGGCTCCGGTGCTCGATTCAACCCATAGTTGAATCGAATGGCCGAGAAACGGCAAACGCCGGGGCAAGTGAAAAACCTTCAGGAGTGCGGCCATCTTTCGTGGCACGCCCAACCATCACCTTCACACCGCGACACAGTGCGTGCGGCACTTCCCGGCGATGCAAATGACACTTCGTAGGGTGCGCTTCAGCACACGGCGGCGACTTTCGCGGAAGGCCCTTGCAAGCCTCAACCGGCACGGGCAATCCAGCCCTTCGCACAGCGTTCGCTGAAGCGAACCCTACAAAACCTTCGAAATCTGAGCCGGTTTCCGCCGCAAAGGTCCGGTGGCGGCGCGTACGCCGACATCCCTGGGCGTTGTGGTTTCAAAAGACGGCGCCGTCGGCAGCGTCACGATAAACGTCGCCCCCAGGTCCTTGCCGCGGCTGATTGCACGGACGCTGCCATGATGGGCCTCGACCAGGGCTTTGCAAATCGCCAGTCCCAACCCCAGCCCGCCAAATCGCATTTGAATGTGGGATCCCTGCTCGAAGGCGTCAAACACGCTGGAAAGCCGGGTCGGGTCGATTCCGATTCCGGTGTCGGCGATTTGAACAAGGATCTCGCCAGGCCCTGTATTTCGTGTGCTGATCTCAATGCGCCCGCCGGGTGGGGTAAACTTGACTGCATTTCGCAACAAGTTCCAGAAGATCTGCTGGAGCCGGACGGGATCGCCGGTGAGACGCGGCGTGGTTGCCTCCATCCGTAGGATCAATTCGATATTCTTGTCGCGTAAATCCGCTTCGCAGACATGAACGGCCGCTTGCAACGGCTGATGGATATCCACGCTCTCCTCGCGCAGGCACATTTTCCCCGCGCTGATGCGCGTGAGGTCCACCAGGTCTTCGATGAGCCGGATTTCCAGATCGACGTTGCGCCGAATGATGCCTACATCCTTGCGGGCGCGCGGCGAGAGGGCGGGATCCTGCTCGAGCATTTCCGCGACCATCAGGACGGGGCTCAGCGGGGTGCGCAATTCATGGCTCACCATCGCCAAAAACCGCGTCTTGGCCGCGTTGGCGCTCTCGGCGGCCTGACGGGCCTTGCGCGATTCCTCGGCGGCCCGCTTGATCGCCCCATGCAGGGAACTGGTCAACAGCGAAACGATCGTGAATACCGCCACGCGCAACAGATGATCGCGGATGACGGCGAACGTGGCCGCTTCGGGAGTCAGCAAAAGATATGCGGTGGCCGCGCCCGACAAGAGGGTGGCGACAAGCCCGGGACCCAGCCCGCCGTACCAGGCGCTGAATAGAACGGCCAGGAAAAACAGCGGAGAAATGCCCGTGTCACCGACGTCGGCTAATCCGTGCGTCAAGACCGCCGCCAATCCGACCGCGAAAACGGCCATCGCGTAACGGATCATGGCGAGTTGAAAGCGATTCAGGGGCATCGCTGGGTCCTTGGGTATCACGATTAAGACGCGCCCAATTATATCGACGAATCCGCGTGGGGTTTAGCAATGATTTGTATGGATTATTTTGCGGGTCATTGCATGGTCACTGAAGTGACCACGCCAGGAAAAACATCGTCTACCATAGCGCACTTATTCTTGTGCCCGCGCGCCGGTCACATGCCGGATCAATTGCACCTCTTTGGGATCGTACGCTCTTCCATCCGTTCGGAAGATGTCGTGGAACCAAACGGTGGGCTCGGCATTGTACTGCTTGGACCACGAATCCCAGGGGTAGATCGTTTGCGTCTTACCCGAGACAAAACCCCAGTTGTACGCGCCTACCTTTTGCTCCTTGAGGTACGGCAGAACGGCCTGGAAGGTGCTGCCGACGGGGCGGGCCATGTATTCGGTGCAGAGGATCGGACGATGATAACGCCGAAGGTGCTCGACGCATTTTGTGATCTCGGGAAGCGGGGCGTAGTTGTGAAACGAGATGATATCGGATTGCCCGAGTTGCACTTTCTCCATTGCCGAGAGCTTGTCGGGGTCGCCCCAGTTGCCGATCCAGACGCCGGTCGTGAGCGGCTGGATCGGGTTTATTTCCCGCGCCCAGCCGAATTCCTTTTGCAGAAGCACCAGCGCCATCGCCTGCTTGTTGGCCGGTTCAAACTTCGAGTACGAGGAATTGTTGATGTTGTCCGGCTCATTAAACAGATCCCACGCCTGCACCCGCGCATCATCCTTAAAACGCCTCATCACGCCCTGTACATACGGCTTGAGCTCATCATGGCGTGCCGGGTCTTTGAGAATGCCGGCCCCCGGGCATTGCACCCATCCCGAATTATGCAAATGCGGCTTTGGCACGCGCTGTTTTCCCGCCTCGGGAAACGGATCCCAACAGGCATCGAATAACACAAACACCGCCCCGATGTGGTGCTTGTCGGCAATCCCCAAAAACGCATCGATCCGCTTAAGAAATCCCTCGCGATCCTCTTGGTAAGGGATGTCATGCAGAAACACGCGAACACTGTTGAATCCCAATCCCTGCGCCCACCCCAGTTCGCGGTCGATGGTAGCCGGATCAAACGTATCCGCCTGCCACATTTCCAGTTCGTTGATGGCGGTGCTGGGCGCGAAGTTGCACCCGACCGGCCAGGGCCGACTGGCATACCACGCATTCGCCTTCTCTCGCGGCCACCGCGACGCGGCATCCGCCGCCGAGGCGCAAAGCGGCGCAAACGCCAGCACGGCAAGACAAAACGAAGCCACGATAAAGCGAATGGACATGGGCCAGAATCCACCAACAACTTACAGCGAGGGCGACGGGGCTCGAACCCGCAACCACCGGATCGACAGTCCGGTACTCTATCCAATTGAGCTACGCCCCCGTAGCGGTCGAAACAATTTATGCGGGCGGCAACGAATGTCAAGTGGCGCGAACAAAGGCGGCGTGGTTATAATGCCGACCCATGATCCTGGCTGGAATTGATGAAGCGGGTTACGGGCCGGTGTTGGGGCCGCTCGTGGTGGGGACCTGCGCGTTTGAGATGGAAGGCGATCCGGCCGCCCCGCCGGCGTGCCTTTGGAAACAGCTTCGCAAGGTGGTCGGCAAAAAGCGCTCGCCCAACGGACGCACGTTGCATGTCAACGACAGCAAGATTGTGTATAGCGCGGGCGGCGGGCTTAAGGAATTGGAGCGCTCCGTGCTGGCGTTGCTGGCGACGTGCGGCGATGTGCCGGGCGATCTGCACGCGCTGCTCGAGCGGGCGGCGCCGCAGGTGGTCGGGGAGATGGCGGGGTATCCGTGGTATCAGATGCCGGCATCGGAAAAATTCCCCATCGAGCTGGACGCGATCGGCATTCGGCTGTTCGCCAACGCCCTTCACGCGGAGATGGCGCGGGCGAAGTCGCATTGCGTGCATTTCGCGGCACGCGTGGTCTGCGAGGGGGAACTCAATCACATGTTCGACGTGACGCGCAACAAAGCCAACGTGCTATTCTCCGTGGGCGCGGGACATCTGGATCATCTGCTGCGCGCGTATGGAGATAAAGGGCTGGTGATCATCTGCGACCGCCTGGGCGGCCGGGGGCATTATGGGTCGCTGCTGCGGCTGATGTTTGATGAGTGGTCGCTGGAGATTATTGAGGAGGGGGAAAGCCGCAGCGAATATCGGCTGCACCGCCGGGGCCATGCGGCTCGGCTGGTGTGGATGGAGAAAGCAGAGATCCAGTGCCTGCCGGTAGCAGCGGCGTCGATGCTCAGCAAATATCTGCGCGAAGTGATGATGCACCGCTTCAACGCCTATTGGAAGCAGCTTCTGCCGGAGGTGAATCCCACCGCCGGCTATCACACCGACGGCCTGCGCTTCCTGGCCGACATCGAGCCTACACGCCGGGAACTGGGAATTGGGGACGGCAGGCTCGTGCGATCGCGGTAAATGACTGGGGCGGCAACTCGTAATGACGGGCCCAGCATTTCCCAGACCATCCGTGCCATCAGGCGATGGCCGGCTTCCGACAGGTGAATCCCATCCAGCGTCGCCCCGGGCGCGGCGAGCATCTGCGCGAAATACCGCCGTGGGATGAGAACAAATCCGTATTGTGATGCGACGCGCCGCTGTGCAACGCCGTAAGCGTTGTCGCCCGGGAACAGCGGCAATTCCAACATCACCACCTGCCGGCTCGGACCGCCAACGCGCTTGGCCAGCGCGTCCAGGTCCCTTCCGAATTGATCCGCGCGGGCATGCCCGATCGTGTCATTGCCCCCGATCTCCAGCAGCACCAGGCCATCGGCCAAGGGTTGTGACTGCAAATGCCGTGTGGCGTCGGCTATGGTCGCCCCGGCGCGCGACAGATCGATCACCCGCACACGATGCTCCGCACCCAGGATGCGCGGCCAAGTGCTGCCGTGTTCGCTGCCTATGCCAGCGCTGACAGAGTCCCCGATGATATACAACCGCGCGAACGCCGCCGGCGGGAGGGTGGGACGCAGTTGAAACGAAATTGCAATCGCGGCCGCCCAGACCGTAACCGCCAATTCCGCCAGGTCGATCATCGACTTGACCCGGCAGCTTTTGGATATTCCGCGCAGAAACCACGCCAATGTGCAGGCAATCCAGATCAGGTAGATCCACCATGCAACGGCCTCGGCGGAAATCGCGACCAGCACGATTCCCACGACCGCCATTGCGACGGACAGTACCCCGACCCACCGCCGCGCGAAAATTGCCTGACTGGCGACTGCCACGGCAATCAATCCCGCACCCGGCAGGAACGTGCCGCCACCAGCGATGAAATAAACGATCCACGGCATGAGTGAATGACATCGTATTACGGACGTGCCGCCCGCGCCGATGGCGTGGGGGTTGAGGAACCGCAGTTCACTCAAGCTCAATCTCCACAACGTCGGATTCTGCTCAAGCTCTGACGCGTTGCACGAGACGCGGATTTTGTTTCGCTCGAGTTGAACGCGTCTTGCGGAGATCAAGTTCAAGCTCTTCGGCGGGAACCTCGTAAGGCTCCGAGAGCTCGGGCCCGACGCCGGTCCTGCGTATGGCCACCAATTGCCGGCCACCGACGCCGATAAAGCCACGATCTTCCACCACATCGGCAAAGACGTCCCGTTCGCCCAAGTGCAGGACGACGTGGTCCCCAACTTTCAGCTTGCGCCGGACCGCCGAGCGAGATTTGACTGCCATCTGGACTCCTGCAAAATTTACCATGGTGATGTCCAAAATCACTGCCGATGTTGCCAGGATTTGGGTTGCCTAAGCTTAATTTCCGGCCAGTCGTCAGCTGTGAGCGAAAAATATCGCGCACCGTGAGTGATCCAACGGCTCCGGCCAACGCGTCAACGGCCTCAGAATGTAAATCCCTGCAAAACCGCTGGAACTGCGATGACAGCAATACAGCGTACGCCTGGTTAATCTGTTGCGTGGCATAGCGCCGACCTCGACCAGACCCGCCAACGGCGCGATGGGCGGCCTCGATCTCGTCCAAGGCGCGGGCCGCTTGAGTCTTCCACGTCAAAAGAGAGCGGGATGGCATATGGCGACCGTGTAGCCTTGGTTGGCGTCTGCAACCGGCCGTGGATGCGCGACGCAAAAAAACGCAAACGGGGCCTTTCGGCCCCGCTTGTCGCTTCATGAAATCCACCGCTCCAATTCCTTTAGTCTAGTACCGATAGTGCTCGCCCTTGTACGGCCCTTCCACCGGCACGCCGATGTAGTCGGCTTGCTCTTTGGTGAGCTTGGTCAGCTTCACGCCGATCTTCGCCAAGTGCAGGCGGGCCACCTTTTCGTCCAGGTGCTTGGGGAGCACGTAGACTTTCTTTTCATATTTCTTGTTGTTGGTGGCCAGCTCAATTTGAGCGATGGTCTGATTCGTGAAGGAGTTGCTCATCACGAAGCTGGGATGGCCGGTGGCGCAGCCGAGGTTGAGCAGGCGGCCCTCGGCGAGAATCAATACGCTATGGCCGTCGGCGAACGTCCACATGTCATACTGCGGCTTGATGTTGGTCTTCTTGATGCCCGGCGTTTTCTTCAGGCCGGCCATGTCGATCTCGTTGTCGAAGTGGCCGATATTGCCGACGATTGCCTTGTCCTTCATTTTGGCCATATGTCCGGCGGTGATGATGTTGAAGTTGCCGGTGGTCGTGATAAAGATGTCGGCGTACGGCAGCGCATCTTCGAGCGTCAACACCTGATACCCTTCCATGGCGGCTTGCAAGGCGCAGATCGGATCGATCTCGGTGACGATCACGCGGGCGCCCTGGCCGCGAAGGGATTGGCAGCAGCCTTTGCCGACGTCGCCGTAGCCGCACACGACGGCCACCTTGCCCGAGATCATCACGTCCGTCGCGCGGAACAAGCCATCAATGAGCGAATGCCGGCAGCCATACAAATTGTCGAACTTGCTCTTGGTGACCGAGTCATTGACGTTGATGGCGGGGAAGAGGAGCGTGCCGGCCTTTTGCATTTCGTAGAGGCGATGCACGCCGGTGGTGGTTTCCTCGGAGACGCCCTGCATTTCCTTCGCGACGCCGGTCCAGCGCTGCGGCGTTTCCTTTACGGTCTTGGCCAGCAATTGCAGGATCACCTTGAATTCTTCGTTCTCGGTGGTGTCCGCCGAGGGGACTTTCCCGGCCTTCTCGAATTCAACGCCCTTGTGAATGAGCAGCGTGGCATCGCCGCCGTCATCGACGATCTGGTTGGGACCATGCCCATTGCCGAAGTCCAGCGCGCGTTCGGTACACCACCAATATTCATCCAGCGTTTCACCTTTCCAGGCAAAAACCGGCACCCCCTGCGGATGCTCAATTGTTCCCTTGGGGCCCACCGCGACCGCCGCCGCCGCATGATCCTGCGTGCTGAAGATATTGCACGAGCACCACCGCACCGACGCCCCCAGCGCCGCCAGCGTCTCAATGAGCACCGCCGTCTGGATCGTCATGTGCAACGAGCCCATGATGCGCAGCCCCTTGAGCGGCTGCTGCTTGGCATACTCCTCGCGCACGGCCATCAAGCCGGGCATCTCCTGCTCGGCCAGCATCATCTCCTTGCGCCCCCACTCGGCCAGCGAGAGGTCGGCTACTTTGAATTCCAGCTTCGCAGCCGGCTTGTGTCGAACGGGTGCTTCAGTCAACGTCGCGGTCATTCAATCTCCTTATAGAATCCCGGGGTGGATTTAGGGCCAAATATCACAATTGTGCCTGCTCTGAAATATTTCTGTGTTAGTCGCCCGACTTCGATGGCTCAGTTCTTCGATGGACCCTCCATTCGCGATCGTCGGCCTCCCGAATAGCCGCAATGCCGCGCTGAATATCGGCCACTGTCTGGCGAAGTTCGGTGAGGGAAAACGGGAATCCCGTCGCGTCATTTCCAGTATGGGCGCAAAAATTCCGAATCTTTTCCGCGTTTTCGAATAGGCGTTTGAGTTCAGCCTTAGAGTAATCGATAAGCAGCTTGCACTTGCGCAGCATCTCCTTCTTGTCCGCGAATGCCGTGCAATCGACGAGCATGGCAGACAATCCACCTCCAGGTTGTCCATTGACAACTTGAAGTCCCCGACGCTTCACAGCACTTAAGAGCTTGTTAGGAGTTTTCGCAGAATCTATCGCTTCGTACTGCGTTCTGAATTCCTTGACAGCCTTTTCCTGCCGACCAGGCGCCAATGACTTGAAGCATTGTACCGCAAATGTTTTGCACAGCGATCCCGCCACTTCTTCCAGTTCACGAACCAATGCAAAGAGGCATATCTGTGCAGGCGTGGAAAACAATTCTCGGCTTCCAAGTACGCCGCTCCATTTCATGCCATCACATACAAGTAGCGGCATGCTCGCGCCGCAGGATGGCTCAAAGAGCGCCGACAATGGCGTGTCGGCAGAAACAATATCGTTTGGTCCTAGCAGGACCGGCGCGAACGCGGCACTATCGGTGATGCAGCCATATTCGTTTATTTCCTCAAGCGCATCAGTATCAACGCGCCCCTCGAAGTAAACATCTGGTAGAATCACCTCTGGGAACCAGACGCCCAGCGGCACCAATTCGAGATCGTACCCCGCTGTCTCGATGGAATAGTTGGAAGTTATGAGTACGGGTCTTAACGTGCGAACGCCAAACTCTTCGACATACTTTTTTGCGAGATCGATTTCCTTGTCCTCGTGTCCATCGGCGTCGATGTCCCACGCGAATGCGAACAGCCGTTGCGCATCGCGCACCAGTACATCCTGCACGAGGCGAGTGAATAAATTTGGCTCGCGTCTTAACACAAATACCTGCCTTGCATTCGCGGGCGGCTTTCCAAGCGCCCTGTCTTCCGGCCGCGGTCACTCAACGACACTTGCCGTCGAGTGCAGCGACGTGATGCACCTTCAAGCACGTCCAGGCTCAATAAGTTGCTGGCATCGGATCTTCAAATTCCGCATTCATAAATGAGGACTTCAATTCGCTTGGCGCGAGTGGCAGCAGCACGGAAATGTCCTGGATCGTGTCCTCATCCAGCCGGACCGCGATGAAGCTCCAGAGATCATCGTGCCGTTCACCTTTGCTCATGGATTTGTATCGTTGATCCACAACGCGTATGCGGACGGAGACGTTATTCTGACGATAAAGTGTCGCCACCGCGCCAGGGTGCTCCAACTCGTACGCATCGAGCACAGCCTTGATGGCGTCCAAGGAGGTATCACTTTCGCCTCGTATCACCGTTGCCATAGGTCACATCCTTTCATCCGCCCAGACAACCACGGTTCTGACGGCCCGCATAAATTCTCTTGCTTCATCCGGATCGCCTGGTCCCGGCTCATATCGAAGGTCGGGAGACCAGGCGGTGGCAAACAGGATATTGCCCATCACGTCCGCCGGTATTATCGCGCCGCACCTGCGTATTCCATCGCGTAGACGAAGCAAACTATGTCCATAATCCGTCTTCAGTGAACGCAACGCGTCGGCACGGCTTCGCGCGGGTGTCAAGACAAGGATCAATGCCTTGAGTATACACTCAACGGCGTATCCGCCTATATAAATGGCGGCGGCGGGCCTGTCTAACTTCTCAAGAATTAGTTCGGCCTCTACCAGGCGTTGCTTGGCAACGCGGTAGTATTTGCGGGCATCATGGTCGCTGGGAATCGACATCTTGAACCAATCAATCCGCGCTCTTGGAGCCAGAGGCCCTAAGCAGAAATAGTCCCGGCCCTTTTGTGCTGGCCTCCGCCGGCAAGGGTCGATGGCGGATATCGGAACAACCAATTTCGCCCAACATTACCTCAAGTTCCATCGCCTCAACGCCTCTTCTCGCCTGCCCCATTTCCACTCGAAAATCCTCGCGATCGTGCGGCAGCAGATCGACGATCACCGCCCGCCCGCCAGGCTTGAGCACGCGGGCCATTTCTTGTACCGCCGCCGTCATGTCTGGGACGTAGGTTAGGGCCAGAAACAGCAGCGCCGCATCACATGTCGCGTCGTCAATCGGAAGCGCCGCCAAATCTCCCCGGCGAAGCTCTACGTTCGGCAGATGCACCGTTCGTCGTTTGGCGGCCTTGAGCATTGCCGCCGAGTTATCGACGCCGATCACCCGGCCCACGCAGCAGGCGATTTCCGCGGTCACTTGGCCCGTTCCGCACGCCAGGTCGGCCACCGTCCAGTCGCCGGGCAACAGCGCCAACATCGCCGAGCGGGCGAAGTTGCGGCCATAGAGTTCATCGCGGAGCTTGTCCCACTTGGCCGCCGCGCTCTCGAAAAACGTCTGGCTGTCGGTCTGCTTGGCGCGAAGGAGCTGCGCGAGGCGCGCCTCATCCTGCCGGGCCGTCGCCCAAGATGCGGTCTGTTCTCGCGCCAGCAGCCATAGTCGCCGCGCGGGAGGCTCAAGCTCGTCGAGGACCATGCGATACAGGTTGTTGGTGCCCTGGCGGCGGTTGCGCGCCCAGTCCTGGTCCACCAATACCTTCAGATGCCGGCTGACGGTGGATTGCGGCAATTGGAGCACATCGCACAATTCCGCCACGCCCAGTTCATTGCGCTCCAGCAACCGCAGCAGGCGCAGGCGCGTCGGGTCGGACAGGCATTCCATCCACGCCAGCATTGCATCGGGTTGTTGGGGCGCGGCTATCATTCGTTCCATCGCTTCATCCGGATACAGTGTTGCATAGGCGGCCCGGTCTGTCAAGCTTCAAAACCGGGATAATCTCTATCGGCCGTCCCCATGCCTGGGTCTGGAGCGAACTTCCCTGGTCGTCCGATAACGGCGAGTCCACCCGGATCAAGGGCCCAATCGTAGGGTTCGCTTCAGCGAACGCGGTTGGTCCGGACCATGAATTGCGAACCGTGTCCGCTGAAGCGGACCCTACGAAGCAATTTCTTCCGCCTGGCGATGCACAGAAACCATCAGCCTTGCCGGCAAACCAATTTGTGAGGAACAAACTGACTCTTCGCGCGCCTTTGAGCGATATAATGGTAAGGGCCTTGGACCTCGACTTGTTGTTCGGGAATCTCGCATGAGCGCGTATCACGTTAAACATCTTCTCGTCGGCGGCGGACTGGCCAGCAGCTCCGCGGCGCAGGCGATCCGCGCCTTGGATCACGAGGGGGCCATCCTTCTGGTGGCCCAGGAAATCGTGCGGCCTTATCACCGCCCTCCCCTGAGCAAGGAGTTTTTGCGCCACGAAACGACGCGGGAAGAACTGTTCACCCACGCTGGCGACTGGTTCGACGCCAATCACATCGAGCTGCGCTCGGCACGCCGGGCCGCTCATCTGGATGTGATGCGCAACGCCGTCACCCTCGACAGCGGCGAGGTGATCGCTTACGACAATTTGTTGTTGGCGTTTGGAATGTTGCCGCGCCCCTTGGAGGTGCCCGGCGCGGATCTGCCCAATCTGCTGTATTTGCGCACACTCGAAGACGCCCATCGCCTGCACAAGGCGATCGACAAAGCCAAAGCCGAGGGCCGCCCGCACACGCCCGGCTCGCGCACGGGCCCGCGCGGAAAGGCCGCCGTGATCGGCGCGGGAATGCTCGGCGTGGAGCTGGCGGCTTCTCTCACGCAACTGGGCCTGTCGGTCGATCTGCTGTGCGCCCATGCCCACCCCTGGGACAAATTCGCCGGGGAAATCACTGGAAAAGCACTGGCCGCCTTCCTGGAAAAGCGCGGCGTTCGAATTCATCCCAGCGCCCGCCCCGCCCGCCTGGAAGGCGATGGCCGGGTGCAGCGCGTGATCCTGGGCGATGGCCGCATCATTGACTGCGACTTTGCGATCGCGGCGGTGGGCGGCGTGGTCAATCGCGAACTGCTGCGCGGCACCCCGCTGGCCGCCGAGAAGGCGATTCTCACTGACGCCTATTGCCGCACGAATGTCCCCAACATTTATGCCGCCGGCGACTGCGCCGCGCTCTTTGATCCGCTGTTTGGCAAGCATCGCCTGCTGGATCATTGGGACAACGCCCAACTCACCGGCGCCTTGGCTGGCCGAAACATGGCCGGCGCCAACGAGGCATACAACGCCGTCAATCATTTCTTCAGCGACATCTTCGAACTCACCCTCAACGGCTGGGGCGAAGCGAAAAAGGTGGACCGCCGCTTGGTGCGCGCCGCCCGCAACGACAACGGCAATCCCCCCGATCTTCTGGAAATCGGCACCGACGCCGAAGGCCGCGTGGCGCAGGTGCTTGCCCTGGGCCATGCCGGCGATGATGAGTTGCTCCGCGAACTGGTCGCCAATCGAACTCAAATCGCCGGATGGGAGGAGAAGATCAAGGACCCGGCTATTCCGCTGAGCGCACTGCCGCACCCGCTGAAAGCCAACAATGACGCCATGTGACGCGTACCGATGACACGTACGCCGTTCCCCAACCGCTCCGGCTCTTGGCCGAGCGGCCAGCACGCGATCTACCGGTACGCCGGGACGTACCGCGCGCAACGCGCACGCCGGAGGCTATAAGATGAGGGTGCCGCGTTTACTCGCTGCGCCCCGGTTGTTCTCGCCCTTCCAACGTCGCCGCCGTGTCCGCTCGACCGAGCCCCTCCGCGATGGCCTCGGCACTTGCGGCATAAACCAGGCAACCGATGATTGCTTCCTTTGTCGGGAAGTAGTTGAACAGTGTGCCACTGGCGATGCCGGCCGCCTCAGCCAAGTCGCGCGTGGTCGTCGCGTCATCGCGGCACTCGCGCGGGCCCGGCCATGCTGGGTGTCGCGTTGCGAAATCACCGATGTGCCGACAAGGCGTGTAGGATGGCGTGGATGATCTCGCAACCTGGCAGGCGTCGCCGTTTATGTGGACTTGTTCTCTTGAACCTGGCCGGCGTGCTGGTCGTGGTCGGATCGCTTTACGATCTGTTTGTGCCGAGGGTCCCGCCGAACCATTTGAAATACATCGGCAGCTTCGATGCTCAATTCAATCGGCGCTTGGCTGAGCTTGACCTCGCAATGCTCCGATCCATCGGCGGGTGTCTTTTCGCAATTGGCGTCACCTGCCTGCTATTGATTAATGGGCCGATGCGGCGTGGCAATGGGTGGGCGCGCGTTGCAGTGCTGGCGTTGATCGGCGGGGCTGAGAGCAACAACGCCTATCGAATGTATCCGTTTGGTTCGCCGTGGTACGGGCCGCTAACGTTTGCAATTCTGGCGATTTGTGGAGTTGCTCTGGTGGGGAAAGCGCCTGGCGACGGCAGTCTCGATCTGCCGGCGAATTGCGAACGGCACATACGCGCTGGCGGCCCGAAATCGAATTAGCACGACGTTTGCGGCGTCGAGGGCCTGTTCGACGAACACGTCGCGTTTTCGACGGTCTCGTTGGTCATGCGTGCGATCGTCCAACTCGATGGCGGCAACGGTTCTGGCGGTGAGCAGAGTCGCACAGGACGAAATCAAGATGCTTCTGAGTAATGCGCCAGCGTAGTGGGGCATTTTGGGGCACGGGGGATGATTCACCACGATCTCACGCAGGCGCGACGAAGAGCGCGCACGTTCAGCCATTACATTCGACAACCGTTCAACAAAATAGGACGGAGTTGGGAAAATGGATTGAATGTCTTTGTGTGTTCGTGCCGTCGTGGTGAATCTTGCTCTCGATTGACTTTGTGCCTCGATGCTCCGCGGTTAATCTTGCTTGCGTTGCGGGTGAGATCCCCGCGGCCGTTGGAACGGGCAGAAGATGGATCTACTGGACACGCAGGTTTTCGGCATCATCGGCGAAGCCGGCTTCACGCGGCTCGTCGCCGCGTTCTATCGGCGTGTTCCCGACGATGACATTCTGGGCCCCCTCTATCCCAAGCCCGACATGATCGGCGCCGAGCGCCGCCTCCGCCAATTCCTTATCCAGCGTTTTGGCGGCCCGGATCATTATTCGCAAACGCGCGGCCATCCGCGTCTTCGCGCCCGCCATGCAAGATTCAAGGTTGATCCCGCCGCCCGCGACCGCTGGGTCAAACTGATGCACGAGGCGTTGGAAGAAGTGCAACTGCCGCCATCGGCAATTCCCGCGCTCCGGCAATTCTTCAACGAGGCCTCCACGTTTTTGCTGAATCATCCGGGCCCAGCGGGGCCGGAAGCGGGAGATGGTTGAGTGATCGGCATTGCCGGTCGGCTTGCCGGCGCGGTGGCGGGCGCCGTTGCCGCGCCGGGGGAGGCCTCCGGCTGTGTTTGGGGAAAATCGAATTGCTGTATCGGCGCGGCCGCGAAGGGGCGCGTGGCGGGCGCGCCTTCAGGAAAAGTCGGCGTCAAATACAAAAACGCGTTTTGCGGAAAGCCGTCGGCATCGCCGTTCATCCAGGTCACGTCGCGCCAGTGAAGCGGATTTTCCGAGTATTTCATCGGATGCGTCATCGGCCATTGCGCATCGGCCACCTTGAAATCACGATCGCCCAGATACGAATGAATGCTGCGGACATGCAGATAGCGATATCCATCGCAATCCCCCATGTACAGCACCTGATCGCCAAAGAACGGCCCGCTTCCCCTGGGCTGGCCGATCCTGGCCGCCGCCTGTCGCCGGGAAATGTCAGGCGCGCAGCCGCCAGCCACCAGTGGCAGCAGGGACGCAAGACTCAAAACGATGCAAGCGTAAGTGCGGGCCGTCATGCCGGCAATCTATCGTGCCAGCCAAGCGTACGCCAGCGATGCTGAAAAATCCTGCACGAACACGGCAGGCCTGGAAAACAGGATTCACCACAAAGTCACAAAGTCACAAAGACAATCAAAAAAATTATAGTTGGTGCATTCCAGAGATGCGACCGCACTCCAAACAAACGTCCAACATCAACAGGCGTTGCGCCTCTTTGTGCCTTTGTGCCTTTGTGGTGAATCTTCCATTCTTATTCGGATTTCGGGCGTGTCCTGATTTTCAGGTTGCGGAAATACACCTCGTCATTGTGATCCTGTAATACGATGTATCCCAGCGGCTCTTTCGCCCAGGTGCGGCTGTTCTTGAACTTGCTCTTTGCAACCGCCTTTTTGAATTCATCGCTGCCGAACTCGTATTGCAGGACGCGCACGCCGTTGAGCCAGTGCTCGACGTGGTTGCCGCTGACGAGGATCCGCGAAGTGTTGAACTGACCCTGCGGATTGAGGTGCTTGCCCTTGGGCGGCAGCACATCGTACAGCGAGCCGGTGGCGTCCTTGCCGTTCGCGCCCGGATCGTACATGCACTGATATTCGCAGCCGAAGGCAAAGCCGTTGCCTTTCTTTTCCTGTACGCGGTACTTCACGCCGCTGTTGCCCAGCCTCTTGGGGACCATCCAATCGAAGGCCAACTCGAAGTTGTCATACTTATCGACCGTGACCAGATCATCGGCTTTCTTCCCGCCGCGGCAATGCAGGCAGCCGTCGCGGACTTCCCAAATCTGATCTGGAAAATCATCCCGCCCCAGGCCCCGCCAGCCGGTTGTGGTCTTGCCATCAAACAACAACTTCCAGCCCGCCTGTTTTTCCGAATCCGTCAGGGAGGGAATCGTCGGCGCAATCACGAACGGCCCGGACGATGCGGGAGCGTCGGCGGCGAATGATGCGGGAAGGATCGAGAAGAATAAAATGCAGGAGATGGCCAATAGCAGTTTCATCGCGGCTCCTTCTTAGGATTTTCAACCAAGCGTAAAAGAGACGCCATCGCGGAATCAGCTTAAGACGCCCGCGGGCGCCTCGGCGAAAGCGGAACATAGAGGCCCAAAATAAAGCTGCCCAGCGCGAGCAGAAGGGTACTCAGATCAATCCGTTCCGCGCCGCATCTGACGTCCAGGCCGGCGAAGAACAACGCCATCCCGGAAGCAAACCCCACCTGCCGTCCGCCGCCCAGAAAGCGGAGCACGTCGTGCGTCCACGATGGAATGGCCGTAAAGGATGCCTTATGCCCGTAATCCAGCGGAACTACTTTGCGAGGTTGTTCCTCGGCAATGACCACTCGCTCGCCCATGGGAAACTTCTCCCTTGCTCGCACAGCACGAATTAAAGTTCCTTCTCCATCGAAGCCTTCCGACGTCGGACGGCTTTGTCGGCTTCCTCGAAGGCCTCCTCGTGCTTGAGGGAGCCGCGATCCATTTCGGACCAGATATTCATCAGTTCCTGGCCGGCGCCGGTGAGGCCGGCCTGGGAGAGGGCGTCCTTGTCGGACTGGCTGCCCAGATCGAGGATCTGGTTGAGGCGGTCGTGGTACATGTCCTGGGTGACCGAGTCGTCCTCGATCCACCCGCTGATCCTGGCCACGTCCTTGTCGGTGAGATTGAGCCGGCCCAGGGCGCGGCCGCGCTCGTTGTTTTCCTTGACCATCCGCAACCGGCTCACCGTCAGCAATTCCTTGCTGCGCAGGTTGAGCTCGCGGGCCGCCATGAGCTGCTCCTGGGTCTTGAGCTCAAAGTCCTGTGCCAGCGCCTTGCGAAGCTCGGGGGATTTTTGCGTGGCGCCCTGCTGGAAGATTTTTTGCTTGTCCTGCCCGACCTGATCCATGCGCTTGAAGAGGCGGTCGCGCTGCTTGGTGAGAAGAATCTCCTCCTTGCGCAACTCCGAGCGGTCGAGCTGGCTGAGGCTCTTCTTGCGGCCGAAAATCTTGTCGATTAAAGCCATGATGAGGAAAATCCGAAATCCGAATGCCGAAATCCGAAACAAATCTAAAATTCAAATTTCAAAAACGCGCAGATGCCCGTAGCGAATGCTTGTGGCGTGTCTTGGAAAAATAAGTGGCACGGGCGGCTCGCCCGTGTTCTTGGCCGAAGACAACGGGCTAGCCGCACGTGCCACGAACAAATTACGCAGGCCTGTTTTGAATTTTGTGTTTTCATCATTTGGACTTGCTTCTCTTCGAGACTGAGCCTCAGAGCCGAAGGCGGATTTCGACATTCGGAGTTCGAATTTCGTCTTATCCTGCTTCCGGTTCGGCGCGAAGAGATGGTGCTTGAGATACCGGCGGAGCGGAGACAGTGGCGTCGCTATGAGCCTGCTGGACTGGGTCGCGCATGACCGTTCGCGCCGGCTGTTCGACAGCCTGCGGCGCCGACGGTTCAACTGTCTCCACCTCGGCTTCGCCACCAGTTTCGCGCTCCAATTCATCGAACAGCGCCTTTTCCTCCTCGCTCATCCCGGCGATGGCGATTTGCCCGACGGAGCCGGCCAACTCGGTGTCGGCCTCCAGTTGGGCCAGCATTTCCTCGGCCTTGACCGCGTCGGCGGTGATTTCCTCGGTGTCCGGCAGTTTCGCGGTCTGGCCCTGCTGCACCAAATCCAGATTGTGCAGGTGCGTGCTCACCACGTTCACCTGCTGGTTCAATACTGAAAGCAATTGCTGGCGGCGTTCCAGATCCTTGCGAAGCTGAAGCAGTTGACTGGTCACGCGACGCTTGGTGATCGAGCCGCCGGCCTCCTTGAATTGCTGCTTGAACGAGGCCTCCTGCTTCTCCAGCACGCCCATTTCCTCGTACGCCCGGTCGCGCTGCAGGCTCAGGGCGGCCTTGCGCTCGGAGAGAAACGCTATCTTTTTCTCATTCTCACCCTTGCGGGAGAACAGGGCGCGCACGCGGTCGATCAGCCCCATGGAGCCTCCGGAATCAGATGCCGGCGAGGTGACATTTGCCGATCCTTCACGGAACAGGACCACGCGCCCGTCAAGCCGCTTGGCCGACAGGCCCGGATTGAGACGGGCGTAGTTTTTCATTTCCGATTCCACGATTTGCACAGGCAGTTGCGACTTGGCCGCGATTTTTTCGGTGGCGATGCCGCTGGTCAGCAGATCGAGCCTAGCCTCGTCGATCATGTTGCGGACGCGCTGGCGTTTCTCCTCCTCGGCCTCCGGGTCGAAGAGGTCGGCCAGCGCCTTGGTCTCCGCGGGGCCGCTGGCGGTCCAGCCGCCGGCGCCGTTGGGCTCGACAAGGATCACCGTGCGATCGGGCCGGCGCTCGGCGATTTCGTGTGCTTCGAGCGTAAACCCACTGGTGGAAACCAGCACCACCGTCAGCGGCACGCCGCCCAGCGAAGGCGGCATGGATGCCAGCGCCTTGAGCGCCTCGCCGCCGGTCATCGGCTTGATCTCCTGGCTCCCAAGCAGCGCCCGGCTTGGAGAAACGCACGCCACCCGCAGCCGTCCCACCGTTTTCTTGAAAACCATCCAGCGCGTCTGCGTGAGTGCAACCTCGAGCGATTCGCCAATCGGCATCTGCGCCTGCAGCTCACGATCCGGCACGTTCATCTCGCTCATCAGGCGTTTGAGATCGAGCGCGCGGTCGGAGCGCGAGACATCGCGGATGAAGGCGGTGACGGGTCGGCGGCCCATGGTGGTGTCAATGCGAAGCCGATCATCGGCCAGCAGTTTCTCCACATGCTGGATGATCTGCTGCTCGCGATGGCGATGGATGGATGGATCGGGGCTGGTCTTCATGCTCGGAATTACCCTCAAACCATCCGGCTGCCGCATCGGGGGCAAAAACGCGCCTGCGGATGGACGACGGCCAGGCAGCGCCCATTGGCGCAGCGCCGCAATGCCGCGCTCACGGGCAACGGCGGGGGCATCGGCGGCGCGAAAACGATGGGCCGGCGCGTCGCGGCGATCTGTCTCATGCGCCCGGCCAACTGAGCCCGCAGAAACCGGCCAGTCACCTTGGTATATCGTCTTTGGGCCATCCCGGCCAGCACCATCGGGATGCCCCACCATGCCCCATAACAGCAAAGTACGATTGCCGTCAGCAGCCACATGGGCCGGAAGCACGACCACCCGCGCCCCGGCAGTTTCACCGGCGGCAGCGACTCGGCGGCCAGCACGGGATTAAACCGCGCGACAAACCGCTTCATGTCGCTGGCGTGCGACCGCACCTGAATCCAGTGCAAGCCAAACCCCAGGCAAAGCGACGCGATCCAAACGCGATACAGAAATTCGTTGCGATCCAACGGCGAGCTCTGCGAGATATCAAGTTGATGGTAATACGTGCAATCGAGCAGACTCGCCAATTCCAGCGGCTGACGCGCGTATTGGATCGCGAAAGCCCCGACCACGAAGATGCATAGTAGCAGCGACAAAATCCAGGGAAGCGGGCGGAAGGTGGTATCCTCCGCCGCCGCCAGCAACGGCCCCACCGCCGCCGGCCGTCTGCCGCGCTGCTTGGACCACTCGGCCAGTTCCTGCATCGCCTGTGCATCATCGGCCGCGTATTCGCGGAATCGCGCCGGCCATACCAGCAACGGCAGCAGCCCAAAACTCGGCACCCCCAACAGGATGGTCTTGAGAACGCCCCACGATGAAAACGCCGACGCACGCTTTTCCAGCCGGCGCACCGCCACCGCCGCCAAATCGTCGGCGGCCGGACCGGGCAATGGCACAGAGGTTTGATAGCCGGGGGTGTACATCGTTGAACTCACTGCGACGTTCTACAGAGGCATGTCATTCCCATGCTGCGTAAACGGCATTTCACTTCTCAATAAAAGACCCAACACTTTCCGCGTATCGGCGTCCACGCCGGGACAAAGCGGCGTCATCCTCACTCAGAGGGCAATGGCCTATCCCGCCGCGCCGCCCCGGATTGGAAGCGCGACACCAAAATAAAACCGACGCACGTCTACATTACCGGTGCTTCGCGGCGTCGCTGTCCCCCGCGTGGACAACGCCGGTCGTACTTATTCACTCACGCCACCCTCCTCGACCCAAAACCCCCGCTTTGCTGCAACGGTGCCCCGCATCGCCGGCAAAATCGCGCCCGGGCCGGATTGTCGGCGTTACAGTCCTTGCGTCCGCAATATACAACGCTGTTCGTTGCACTCCTTGATCGCGTGGCCCGCGCCCCGCCACCCAATCCCCGGAACAGCACCCTTCCCACCGTCAACACAATCCAGCCGCCGACAAACAGGACGGCAAAGGCAATCAGCATGATGAAAATGATCGCGGCCAGTGCAAGGTGCATGATCCAAATCCTCCCCGCGCGATTACACGCGGCTCAGTTGCGGCGCCAGCGTCTGGCCGCAGAAGATGCAATATTGGTCGGCGGCGTCGGGATACGCGCCGCATTGCGGACAACGCCGCACGTTCTCAACAAGCTGCACGCCGCAGTGCATGCAGAACTGGTCGGCCGGATCGGCCGGCTGACGGCATTGCGGGCATTGCATCCGCGTTCCAGCCACGCCCGTGATGCCCCGCGCAAATCCCGGTGCATATCCAGGCGCGATCGGCGGAATAATCGGAGGCGGACCCATCCTCGAAGATTCGGGCAAAGGCGGCGGAGCGCTCTGCCCCAGCGCCGCCAGAAATTCCGCTGCCGAGGCATACCGCTTATCCAGCCGCGAATACGATCGTCGAAACGCTTCATCCAATCCGCGCGGCACGGCACGGTTCAAGTCGCTGGGCAAATCGGTGCCGGCGGGCCGCTCCCCGGTGAGCATTTCATATAGCACCACGCCACAGGCATACAGATCCGCGCGGGCATCTACCGCCGCCCCGCTGCGCTGCTCGGGAGCCATGTAATCCAGCGTGCCGGCGATCTCCCGGCCCATCGGCGAATCCAGCGATTGCGAGTACGCGATCGAGCCCATCGCCGTGTTCGCGGTGGCCTGCCCCAGGCCAAAATCCGTCACCTTCAACAACCCCTCAACGCCAAACCCTTCGGAGAAAGCGCGCTCGTGAACGAGGATATTCTCCGGCTTGATGTCGCGATGAATCACGCCCTGCCGATGCGCATAGGCCAATCCGCCCAGCACCTGCCGCATGATGGCGACGGCATCAGGGATGGCCAGGGTGCGCTTTTGAATGAGCGGCCTAAGGCTGGTGCCGGGGATGTATTCCATCGTGAGGTACGGGATCTGGGCATACGGATCGAAGCCGATGGCGCGCACGATATTCGGATGCACCAGGCCGTGAATGGCGACGCCCTCGCGCTGCAGGTTGCGGAGAAATTGCGGATCGGTGGGGATCTTGATGGCAACGAACTGGTCCGCCCACACATGATGGTGCGCCTTCCAGACTTCGCCGAACGCGCCGCTGTTGATTTTTTCCAGCAGAACGTATTCGCCCACTCGTTGATTCACATTTGGCATCGCAACGCCTCCTATCCGGCCTTCTCCGCGATCCAGTCGCAGACGAACAGATTATACGCACCGGCAAGCAAAGTCGCGGCAATGAAGAAGACCAGGGCGGTGGTGCCGGCAATTGTCCACTGGAACAGCCACGCAAGCAAAACCGCTTCCAAAGCCGTATACCCAAGCACCAGTGCCGCCCCCGCCGCGTTGCTGTCACGGCGGGCGACCCAGCCGCTGACAAAGAACGTCGCCCACGGCGCCAGCAGCACGACCATCAGCCAGCTCAGGATCCGCCCCGTGCCGGTCAGCAGCATCTGCCGGGTGCGCGGGTCCATTTGCCACCATGAGATCGCGATCGCAATGACCGCGACCCCCACGAGGCCCGACACCACCTTCCCACCAACCGTCTTGAGAAAATCCATGCCGCCGGATTGTACCTCAACGGAGCGGGGGATGGCGTTATAAATTTCGACGGGTTCCCCAAGGGGGAAACCCTTACATTGCATGAATGATAGCGGTCTACAATCGTCTCATCGTATCACGGGCGTCTCGCCCGTGCCTGTTGCGTGGAGAAGGAAAAATCGCAGCTTTTCTACTGCCGCGCCACCCGCACGGGCGAGACGCCCGTGATACGATGACGATTTTCTTCTCACCAACTTGCACCGGCCCAAAGTGTGAGACCCGTCACAGCCCGAGCGAGACACCCGGGTATCCGCAAACGGTCCGTTAGTTTATCATTAACGCAGTTCCACGGAGCAACGCCAGACGTGAGCGATCCCAAAGACTTCTTCAACATCGGCATCGTCGGCATCAGCGGCTACGGGGGCGGCGAAGCCTTGCGGCTTTGCGCTTCACATCCCAACTTCCGCATCATCCACGCCGCCGGCGAGAGCAGCGCGGGACAGAAACTCATCGAGCGATTCCCCGGCCTTCCCGCGCCTTTGGGCGAACTCGAAATCCAAAAATGGGATCCTGCCGGCCTTCCCGCCAACCTCGATCTGCTCTTCACCTCCCTTCCCTCGGGTGAATCGAAAGCCGCCCTTGCGAAAGTGCCGGCGAAAACGCGCATCGTTGACATCGGCGGCGACCATCGCTTCGCCGACGGTTGGACATATGGTTTGGCGGATGTCTGGCCCGATAAAATTCGCGGAGCCACACGCGTGGCCAACCCCGGCTGCTACCCGGCCGCCTCGCTGGCCGCCCTGGCGCCGCTGGTCGCGGGAAAACTGGTCGAGCCCGAGGGAATCATCATCGACGCCAAGAGCGGCGTCAGCGGCGCCGGACGCGGCGGAGGCAACACCTTCGGCTATGCCGAGGTCAACGAAGACGTTTGCGCCTATGCCCTGCTCAAGCATGCCCATGTGCCGGAAATGAACCAGGCCCTGTCGCAACTTGCCGGCTCGGCCATCTCGCTCACCTTCACCCCCCACCTTGTTCCCATGACGCGCGGCATCCTCGCCACCTGCTACGCGCGCTCAAGGGCCACCACGCAGCAATGCCTCGACGCCGCCCGCGCGTTTTACAAGGATCGCCCTTTCGTGCGCGTGCTGGACAAGCCGCCGCACAGTAAATGGGCGACGGGGTCGAACTTGGTTTACGTGACCTACGCCGCCGACCCGCGGGCGGGAATTGCCATCGCGATCGGCGCGATAGACAACCTGGGAAAAGGTGCGGCGGGGCAGGCCGTGCAAAACGCCAATCTCATGCTGGGCCTGGAAGAGACGGCAGGTTTGGGCGCGGCGCCGATATGGCCGTGAGGGAAGTGCGGTTCATCATGCCGAACCATGCCCGCGATGTGGATAAGCTTGTCCTGCGGATAGGCGAATCGGGTGTCGTCATCATTGAATAGCTGGAATACGATGTACGGCCGTCCGATTGGAGCGTTCCAGCGTCCCAAGCACACACTCAAGGGCAAGCGCGACGAGGCGGCGTACGAGAAATCCAAGGAGGAACTGATCCGCTTAAAAAAAAAGCCGTCAGGAAGAATGCCGCCGAGGCGTTGGTCATCCAGGACGAGGTCGAGATCCATCGCCATCCGACCCTGACGCGGATGTGGGCGCCGGTCGGCGAACAGCCGCAGATCCCAGCCCCGGGCAAGAACGAAAAGCAGGTCGTCTACGGCGGCGTGGACTACGCGACCGGCAAGATTATTTATACCATCGCCGCCACCAAGAGCGGCGTGCACTTCCTGGCGTTCCTCCTCGCCCTTGTCGCCGCCTATGGCGGACGCAAGGTCCGCCTGGTCTGCGACAACGGCCGCTTTTCATTGCACCAAGGCCGTGCGTCTGTGGCTTGAGCAACATCGCGATCAGGTCGAGGTCTACTGGCTGCCGCCGTACTGCCCGAGCCTGAACCTGATCGAGCGGCTCTGGGGCCACCTGAAACGAA
>Ga0209483_1000241_pt1 | contig 51302 bp, 49 predicted proteins | sample NGEPerA_FD_184508 | JGI IMG/M metagenome (GOLD analysis project Ga0209483, IMG submission 184508) | Arctic peat soil microbial communities from the Barrow Environmental Observatory site, Barrow, Alaska, USA - NGEE PermafrostL2-A... | ecosystem: Environmental > Terrestrial > Soil > Wetlands >...
TCGACCTTGCGGCGTCAGCCGCGCATTCTTGTGCATGTTCATCCGGGGCTCCGGCATTGGGTTGGCTGGTCTCGCAACCCCAGCCTCATACCACCGACCCGGATGAACAACCTTCATAGCTTCGACACTTAAGCGGCTCCAAACCGATGTCATCGACCTCTATTACATCCATCGGGTCGATGCCGACGTGCCGATCGAGGACACGGTCGGCGCGATGGCCGATCTGGTCGCCGCTGGCAAGGTGCGCGCGCTCGGCATCTGCGAGGCCGGCGTCGAGACCATCCGGCGCGCCCACGGGGTCCACCCGATTGCCGCGGTGCAGGTCGAGTATTCGCTGTGGAGCCGCGACGTCGAGGCCGAAATCCTGCCGCTCTGCCGCGAGTTGGGCATCGGCTTTGTCGCCTACAGCCCGTTGGGGCGCGGCTTTCTGACCGGCACGGTGACCACGCTCGACACGCTGCGCGAGGGCGACGCACGGCGCCGCATGCCGCGCTTCCAGGGCGACAACCTCCAGCGCAACCTGACGCTCGTCGAGGAGTTGAAGGCGCACGCCGCGGCGGAGAACTGCACCCCGGCGCAGCTCTGCCTCGCCTGGCTCCTGTCGCGCGGCGACTTCATCGTGCCGATCGCCGGGACGAGCCATATCCGCTACCTCGAGCAGAACGCCGCCGCGGCGGGGATTTCGCTCAAGGCCGATACCGAAGACGCGCTCGAGCACGTGTTCGCGCCAGGCGCCGCGACCGGTTTGCGCTATCCCGAAGGTCATCTGGCGCGGTTGGGCATCTAGCGTTTGTCATTCCGGGATCGCCCGCAGGGCGAGGGCCCGGAACTCATGACACGGGCCTTGAAAGATGACCGATAGCGGTGCAAACCCGGCAGAAATTCGTGTTCATGGGTTCCTGGTTCGCGACTTCGTCGCGCCCCGGAATGACAGCGCAAGGGAAGTGACGCATATGGAATTCGGCATGTTTCACGAATTTCCGTCGGTGCCGGGGCGCGGCGAGACGGAAATGTTCGACGAGGGGATGGAACAGGTCGACGCGGCCGAGCGCTGGGGCCTCGACGTGATGTGGCTCGCCGAAATCCATTTCGCGCCGGAGCGCACCTACCTCTCGTCGCCGCTCGCCATCGCCGGCGCGATCGCCGGCCGCACCAACCGCATGAAGATCGGCATCGCCGTGCAGGTGCTGCCGCTCTGCCATCCCTTGCGCCTCGCCGAGGAAGCCGCGACCGTCGACCAGGTCAGCCGCGGCCGGCTCATTTTCGGGGTCGGCCGCAGCGGCGTCGTCAGCACCTACGACGCCTATCAGGTGCCCTACGAGGAAAGCCGCGAGCGCTTTGCCGAGACCCTCGATATCGTCAAGGCGGCCTGGTCGCAGCCGCGCTTTTCGTATGACGGCAAGTACCACAGCTTTCACGACGTCGCCTGTTCGCCGCATCCCTACGACAACAAGCTGCCGCCGATCCGTGTCGCCGCCAGCACGCCGGACACGTTTCCGGCGATCGGCGGGCTCGGCTACCCGGTCTTCGCCAGCACGCGGCATTCCACCTGGAGCGAGGTCGCGGGGCAGGTCGCGAGCTACCAGGAAGGGTGGAAAGGTGCGGGGCACGGGGGTAAAGGCCAAGTCTATGTCGCGGGGCCGGTCTTCGTCGCCGAGACCGACAAGCAGGCGCGCGACGAGGCCCGCGCGAGCGTCGAGCATTTCTATCGGCTGCAATACGAGCTGATCGCCGAGTCGGCGCGCCGCTCGGGCCGCCAGAATTTCATCGACCGCGCCGAGCACCTCAAGCACCTGACCTACGACGACGTGCTGCGCGACAACGTCATCGTCGGCTCACCGGAGACGGTCGCGGCCCGGCTCAAGCAATTGCGGGACCGGATCGGCTTCGACGGCATCCTCGCCGAATTGAACTGCGGCGGCCTTATCCCGCACGGCCGGGTGCTGAACGCGCTCCGGCTCTTGTGCCAGGAGGTGAAACCGCGGTTCCAATAACTCGACCACGGCCGTTTCGGCCGCATGCCGGTGGACGTCCGCCACCAATAAAGCATTCGGAGGGCGAGGATGAAATTCGGATTGTTCGGCGGCGCGCGCACCGATCCCGGCGAGCAGGCCAGCGACAGCCGCATCTATACCGATTATATCGATTATATCTGCGAGGCTGAGGCGCTCGGCTTTCACAGCGTGTTCCTCGTCGAACACCATTTCACCGGGTTCGGCCAGGTCTCGGCGACGATCAATTTCCTGACCTACCTCGCCGCCAAGACCACGACCTTACGGCTCGGCACGGCGGTGCTGGTGGTGCCTTGGCACAACCCGGCGCTGCTTGCCGAGCAGGCGGCGACGCTCGACCTGCTCTCTAATGGCCGCTTCGATTTCGGCATCGGCAAGGGCTACCGCTGGGGCGAGTTCCACGGCTTTTGCATCCCGATGGCGGAGGCCGAGGAGCGCTATCGGGAAACGATCGCCTTTCTGCGCAAGGCATGGACCAGCGCGGGCCGGTTTTCGCATCACGGCAAGTATTGGCACTACGAGGATGTCGTGATCGAACCGGCGCCGGTACAGAAGCCGCACCCGCCATTCTGGGTCGGCGCGGCGAGCCCGGCCTCGATCCGTTATGCCGCCGAGCAGGGCTAAAACCTTCTGCTCGGCCAGGGCGGCGGCCCGGAAACCGTCGCCGAAGGTGTCTCGATCTACCGCCGCGCGATCGAGCAGCAAGGTCGGGTCTACAACCCATCGACTGTGGGGCTGACGCGCGCCCTGCACATCGCGATGAACGACGGCGAACGCGAGGCGGCGCGGGAGCTGCGCGCGAAATTTATGGGCCAAGTCCAGCAATTGTCGCTGTCGCCGACCGGCGAGTCGCCGACCTTGGGGCGGCCCCGCAAGGCGATGTCGCGCGCCGAGATGGACGCGGCAACCGAGCGCGACGCGCTCATTGGCCGGCCAGAAGAGATCATCCGGCGGCTGAAAGTATTGCAGGAGGTCGGCGTCGAATACGTGATGGTGATCGATTTCGCCGCCTCGCGCGATCACCTGCGCCTGTTCGCGCGGGAGGTGATGCCGGCTTTCGCCTGATCGTCATTGCGAGGAACGTGCAGCGCGACGCGGCAATCTCCCGTGGGAGGGCCGAGACGGAGATTGCTTTCGCTGCGCTCGCAATGACGCTTTGAGGACTACTCCTGCGCCGGGATCATCGCTGCGGCTAAGGCGTGGCCTGCCCACACCGCGATGAGGCAGGCGACGACCGACAGCACGATATTGCCGCCCGCCTGCAGCCAGCGGCTCTCGCGCGCGAGATCGAGCGTTTGCAGGCTGAACGATGAAAACGTCGTGAACCCGCCGCAAATTCCGACCATAACAAAGGCTCGGGCGTTGAACGAGGCGATCATCCGGCCGCCCGGGCCGGTGAACGTCGCGAAGAAGCCGATGACGAACGACCCCAGGATGTTGATCAGGATCGTGCCCCAGGGGAATTGCGGCCCGACGACCTCCGCCACCAGCGCCGCCAGCCAGAACCGCGCCATGCTCCCGAGCGCACCGCCGGCCGCGATCCAGAGATAGGTGGAGATCATCTCGCCGGCTCGTCGTTCCCGCGAAAGCGGGAATCCAGGGTCTGCGACGTGCCGGTTTCCCCTGGCCCCCCGCTTTCGCGGGGGCGACGAGGATTTAGGCCCGGTAAAGACACCCGCTAAATATCCGCGTAGACATGCGTTTCCGCCTTGCCGCCGGGATGGGTGACCGCGCCCTTCTCGGCATCGCCCACGGTCTGCGCGTATTTCCAGAGCGTGCCGGACTGGTAGTCGTGCCGCCGTGACGTCCAGGCCGCCTTGCGCGCCGCCATCTCGGCGTCGCTGAGCGCGACATCGATCGTGCCCTTGACGGCGTCGATCATGATCGTATCGCCGTCCTTCAACAGCCCGATCGCGCCGCCGACCGCCGCCTCCGGCCCGACATGACCGATGCAGAACCCGTGCGAGGCGCCCGAAAACCGGCCGTCGGTGATCAGCGCGACCTTCTCGCCCATTCCCTGGCCGACGAGAGCGCCGGTGGTCGACAGCATCTCGCGCATGCCGGGCCCGCCCTTCGGCCCCTCATAGCGGATGACGATCACGTCGCCCTCTTTGTAGGTGCGCTTGCTCACCGCGGCGAACGCGTCCTCCTCGCAATCGAAGCAGAGCGCCGGTCCGGTGAATTGCAGCCGTTCCATGCCGGCGACCTTCACGATCGCTCCTTGCGGCGCGAGATTGCCTTTCAGCACGACGACGCCGCCGGTCGGTGAGAAGGCATTCGAGGTCGGGCGGATCACGTTCTGTCCGCTGGGAAAGACCACGTCCTTCAGGTTTTCGGCGATGGTCTTGCCGGTGACGGTGATGCAGTCGCCGTGCATGTAGCCGCCGTCGAGCAGCGTCTTCATCAGCACCGGCACGCCGCCGATGTCGTACAAATCCTTCATCACGTATTCGCCGCCCGGCTTTAAATTTCCGATATAGGGCGTGCGAGCGAAGATTTTCCCGACCTCGTGCAGATCGAAATCGATGCCGCATTCGTGGGCGATCGCCGGCAGATGCAGCCCGGAATTGGTCGAGCCGCCCGCTGCCGCCACCACCGTCGCGGCATTCTCCAGCGATTTGCGGGTGACGATATCGCGCGGCCGCAGATTGATCCGCAGCAACGCCATCACGGCCTGGCCCGAGGCCTCGGCGTAGGCGTCGCGTGAGTCGTAGGGGGCCGGCGCGCCGGCCGAGCCGGGCAAGGCCAGCCCGATCGCCTCGGAGACGCAAGCCATCGTGTTGGCGGTAAACAGCCCGCCGCATGACCCGGACGACGGGCAGGCGACGCATTCGAGCTCGTGCAGGTCTTCGTCCGAGGCGGCGTTGATGCTGTGCTTGCCGACCCATTCGTAGACGTCACCGATCGTCACGTCGTGGCCGCGGAAGCGGCCCGGCATGATCGAGCCGCCATACATGAAGACCGACGGTACGTTGAGCCGCACCATCGCCATCATCATGCCGGGCAGCGACTTGTCGCACCCCGCGAGGCCGACCAGCGCGTCGTAGCAATGCCCGCGCATCGTCAGCTCGACCGAGTCGGCGATGATCTCGCGGCTGACCAGCGACGCTTTCATCCCGGCATGGCCCATCGCGATGCCGTCGGTGACGGTGATCGTGGTGAACTCGCGCGGGGTGCCGTGCGCGGCGGCGACGCCCTTTTTGGCGGCCTGGGCCTGGCGGGCGAGCGCGATGTTGCACGGCGCCGCCTCGTTCCAGGTGGTCGCGACCCCGACCAGCGGCTGATTGATCTGCTCCTCGGAGAGGCCCATCGAATAGAGGAAGGCGCGATGCGGCGCGCGTTCGGGGCCGACCGTGACATGCCGGCTCGGCAGACGCGATTTGTCGATCGCGGGGATGCGTAAATCATCGGGCATGGGCCGATCTCCTCTCAGGCGGCGTCTGACGAAGTTCGCGCCAACCTAGCGACCCCCCAGGAACCGATCAATGCCGCGCTCGCGAATAAGCGGCGGCGCGCTCGGGTCTTTGGGTCGAGAGGCGAGGAGCGGGCGGACGAGATGAAAGAGCATCCGGCAAGCTACGATGGGTTTCTCCGCGCCCTTCATTGGCTGACCTTGGCCTTGATCGCCGGTGTTTACGCCGCGGCCTGGAGCGCTCATTCCGGGCTCGCCGGCGACTGGTATCGGCCGGTCATGCAGCTGCACCGCTCGCTGGGGCTGAGTGTGCAGGTGCTGACGGTCGCGCGGCTCGCATGGCGCGCTTGCGTGCAAATCCCGGCCCTCCCCGATGATTTGCCTATCCTCCAGAAAGTGGCCGCCCGCGCGAACGAGGCGTTGCTCTACCTGTTGCTGCTGGCGCAGCCGCTCCTCGGTCTGCTGCAGACCAACGCCCGCGGTCAGCAGGTCGAGTTCTTTTTTCTTTTCAAGATTCCGCCCGTCATCGGCGCCGACCGGCCGCTGGCGCGACAGCTCCACGATCTCCACGCGCTGACCGCCAACGTGTTGCTGATCGTGATTGGGATGCATGCGGCTGCCGCGCTCTACCACCATTTTATTCGCCGCGACGACGTGCTGAATGCGATGCTGCCCACGCGATTGCGGGGGTTCGGCCGCGCGGCATTTGCGCTCATGCGGCAGACGCGGCAATCTTAACGCCAGCACAGCGGGAGGGCGCGAGCATGGCGACCGTCTTGGACAAGCGACAAATACGGGTGCGGCCGACCGGCGCAGCATTGGCCGCGGATATCGAGGGCATAGACCTCGCCGGCCCGCTCTCGCCCGAGACCATCGCGGACATCAAGCGAGCCTGGGGCGACCATCTGGTCCTGCGGTTCCGCGATCAGCGCCTAGCGGACGACGATCTGATGCGCTTCAGCCGCGAGTTGGGCGAACTTGACTGGGCGCCGGTCGCGGCGGCGAAAATCAAGGTTCCGGGCGAAGACCGCTTTATCGACGGCACGCCCGAAGGCCGGCAATACGTGATGGTGATCTCCAACGTCATCGAGGACGGCGTCGCGATCGGCCAATTGGGCGCCTACGAAGCGATCTGGCACACCGACATGTCGTATATCGCCGAGCCGCCGATGGCCTCGGCGCTTTATTCTCTCGAAGTCCCGGAAACGGGCGGCGACACCGGGTTTTGCAACATGTATCTGGCGCTGGAGACCCTGCCGGCGGAATTGCGCCGCTCGGTCGAGGGCCGGGTCTGCCGCCACGACGCCAGCCGCAACAGCGCCGGCGAACTGCGCCGCGGCTACGTCGACGCGCCCGACCCGAGCCGGACGGTCGGCGCCGACCATCCGGTCGTGCGCACTCACCCGGCGACCGGCCGCCAGGCGCTGTTCCTCGGCCGGCGCCGGAATGCCTACGTTCCGGGCTTGCCGCTCGCCGACAGCGAAGCACTACTCGACGCGCTGTGGGCGCATGCGACGCGCGACGAGTTCACCTGGTATCAGCAATGGCGCGTCGGCGATCTGATCCTCTGGGACAATCGCTGCGTGATGCACCGGCGCGACGCGTTCGATCCGGCGGCGAGGCGTGTCATGCACCGCACCCAGGTCAAGGGCGACCGGCCCTATTGATCCCGCGACGCCGCGTCGAATCGGCGCCCGCTCGGCTTTGCGCTTGCCCTTGGGCGGTGAAGCCTGCACAACGGCGCCGACCGATCGCAGTTCCGGGTTTTACGATAGGGGGAAGGATGCGGTTTCTGGCGCCGCCCGTCCTGATGCTTGTCCTGGCGGCGTGCTCGTCAGATCAGCCCGGCACGTCGAAGCTGACGCTGAGGAACACCGTCTGGGACCACGTCAACGTCCAGGTGGTGATCACCAAGAGCGCCGATTGCGACGCACGGGGTCCCGAATTCGTCGGCTCGCAGGATTTTGTCCTGAGTAGGGACCAGACCAAGACGATCGGCGCTCCGGAGGGCACCAGCGTCTGCTGGCGGCACGACCGGTATCCCGACAAGCCGCAGCCCGGAATCTGGTCCGGCTGGGCTCGCGCGATCCTCTTCCCCGGCAACGATACCAGCAGCGACCTCTAGGTCGCCCGCCGCCGACGAGGCGGTATACGGCGCCGGGCTTCATGCCTTAAGCTGCGCGCTGTTTCGTACGCCAGCCAGCGCCGGGAGGGTGCTCATGAAAGTCGCCGCCGCCATTGCCCAGATTTTGAAGCGCGAGGGGATCGATTTTCTGATCGGCTACCCGGTTAATCCGATCATCGAAGCGGCGGCCGACGCCGATATCCGTCCGATCATGGTGCGCCAAGAGCGCATCGGCCTGCATATGTGCGACGCGATCGCCAAGGTCACCTCGGGCGACCGCATTGGCGTCTTCGCCATGCAGCACGGGCCGGGCACCGAGAACGCCTTCGGCGGCGTCGCCCAGTCCTACGGCGATTCGTGCCCGGTGGTGGTGCTGCCGGCCGGTTACGCGCGCGACATCAACCAGGTGCGGCCGAATTTCAACGCGGCGCAGAATTTCCAGCACGTCACCAAATGGTGCGAGCAGGTGACGGTCGAGCATGCAACCGTCGAGGCGATGCGCCGCGCTTTCACCCAGGTGCGCAACGGGCGGCCCGGCCCGGTGCTGGTGGAGTTCCCCACCGACATCCTGCGCGCGGATATTTCCGACGATCTGGTGGCCGAGTACATCCCAGCGCCGCGCTTCAAGAGTGCGCCCGACTCGCACTCGGTGTCAAAGATCGCCGAGGCGCTGGTCGCCGCAGAGCGGCCGGTGATCTGCGCCGGCCAGGGGGTGCATTACGGCAAGGCCTGGAAGCAATTGAAGGAACTCGCCGAGCTGCTCGAAGCGCCGGTGATGACCACGCTGCCGGGCAAGAGCGCCTTCCCCGAGAGCCACCCGCTGTCGCTCGGCTCGGGCGGCATCGGCATCTCTAAGGCGCTGCACGTCTTCCTGCAAAACTCCGACCTGGTCTTCGGTATCGGCTGCAGCTTCACCCGCTCGAGCTTTGCGACGCCGATGCCGAAGGGCAAGAAGATCGCCCATGCGACGCTCGACCCGGTCGACATCAACAAGGACGTGCCGACCGAGCTCGCGGCGATCGGCGATGCCGGCCTCACGCTCGACGCGGTCCTCGAAGAGGTGAGGGACCGGCTCAAGGGCAAGAGCCGCGACCGGCTCGCCCGCGTCACCCGCGACATCCGCGGCCTCAAGGAGGAATGGATGGGGCAGTGGATGCATCGCCTCACCGCCGACACCAAGCCGCTGTCGCCATACCGGGTGATCTGGGACCTGCTGCACACCGTCGACGTCAACAACACCATCATCACCCACGACGCCGGCAGCCCGCGCGACCAGCTCTCGCCGTTCTGGCAGAGCGACGCGCCGCTCTCCTATATCGGGTGGGGCAAGACCACGCAGCTCGGCTACGGCCTCGGCATCGCGATGGGCGCCAAGCTCGCCGCGCCCGATAAGCTGTGCATCAATGTGTGGGGCGATGCGGCGATCGGCTTCACCGGCATGGATTTCGAGACCGCGGTGCGCGAGCGCATCCCGATCCTCTCGATCCTGATGAATAATTTCTCGATGGCGATCGAGTTGAAGGTCATGGCGATCGCCACCGAGAAGTACCGCTCGACCGACATCAGCGGCAATTACGCCGATTTCGCCAAGGCCCTCGGCGGCTACGGCGAGCGCGTCACCGAGCCGGGTCAGATCAAGGAAGCGATCAAGCGCGGCATTGCCGCCAACAAGGACGGCAAGCCAGCGCTCCTCGAATTCATCACCGAGAAGGCGACCGACGTTTCGCGGTTTCCCTGATCGTAACTCCTCGTCATTGCGCAGCAAGGCGACGCAGCAATTTCGGGCCGGCACGAGAATGCCTCGGTGCCGACCCCCGGCCGCGTCACCGGCCAGGAGAAATTCTGAGAGAGAGGAGTTCATCATGCCGCTGCCGCAGGACATCCGTCCGGTGTTCCAGGACATCCAGGACACGCTGATCAGCTCCGACGCGCCGTGGATCGAGCAGTCGCCGCTGTCCAGGGTCAAGGTGCTGTGGATCGGCCGCGAGACCGGCACCTGGGCCTCGCTGCACCATTGGAAAAAGGGCTACGCCGCGCCGCCGCACAAACACCTCGGCGGTGCACATGTGTGGATCGTCTCGGGCAAGCTGCAGGTGCGCGACGGTACCCTCAACGCCGGCGACTATGTCTACGAGCCGTCGGGGGTGCTGCACGACGCGACGAGCGCGCTCGAAGACACGACGTACCTGTTCATCTGCTCCGGTCCGGTGCTGTTCTTCGACGAGAACGGCTTCACCCGCTACACCAATTGGGAAGTGATGGAGCGGCTGCGCGCCTCGGCCGAGAAGCTACCGCTGGCGGCGGAATAGCCGATTAACCGTGCCGTTCGCGGCTGTCCGCGGGTACTTCGCCGCGGTCGTTCATCCCGTAATCGCGAATGATCGCGGCGATGCGCAGCCGGTAGTCGCGGAACAATTCGCGACGGCCCTTGGCCTGGGCCATGCGATGCTGTTCGACCTGGCGCCATCCGGCGATCGCCAAATCGTCACGCCAGAACGACAGCGACAAGATTTTACCCTTCTCGGTGAGGCTCTCGAACCGCTCGATCGAGATGAACCCGTCCATCTTTTCGAGCGTCGGCCGGAGCGCGGCGGCGATGTCGAGATATTCCTGGCGGTCTTCCTCGTTCGGCCAGACTTCAAAGATCACGGCGTGCATCGATGGCCTCCTGGCATTGAGTGGTCAGCATAGCCGCTAAATCCTCGGCAAGGTTACGATGGCGGCCGAAATGAGGATCGACACGCGATGAAGGACTACGCCGCATTGATCGGCCGCCTGCGCCAATGCCTGGGGCCGAGCGGCATCCTGACGGACCCGGCCGACACCGACGCCTATTGCGAGGATTGGCGCCGGCTTTATCACGGCCGCACGCCGGCGGTGCTGCGCCCCGCGGACACGGCGGAGGTCGCCGAAGCGGTGCGGCTTTGCGCCGAAACCGGCGTGCCAATTGTCCCGCAAGGCGGCAATACCAGCATGGTCGGCGGCGCGGCGGTGAACGAGGACGGCTCGCAGATCATCCTCTCGCTGTCGCGGATGAACCGGGTGCGCGGGATCGATCCCGTCGACATGACGATGGAGATCGAGGCCGGCGTGACGCTGAAGGCCGCGCAGTTCGCCGCGGAGGAGGCCGGTTGCCTGCTGCCGCTGTCGATCAGCTCGGAAGGGTCGGCGCAGATCGGCGGGGTGCTGGCGACCAATGCCGGCGGCAACAACACGGTGCGCTACGGCAATGCGCGCGACCTCGTGCTGGGGCTGGAGGTCGTGCTGCCCGACGGACAGGTGTGGAACGGGCTGCGCCGCCTGCACAAGGACAATACCGGCTACTGCCTGCGCCAACTGTTCGTCGGCAGCGAGGGGACGCTCGGCATCGTCACCGCGGCGGTGTTGAAGCTGGTTCCGCGGCCGCGCCAGATCGAGGTCGCTTTGTGCGCGGTCGCTTCACCCGAGGCGGCATTGCAGCTTTTCCAGATCTGCCAGCAGCACGATCCGGCGGCGATCCAGGCTTTCGAATACATGTCGGGCGCCGGGATGGCGCTGGTCGAACGCTTCATCCCCGGCGCCAAGCCGCCGCTCGGCGCGCCGGCAGCGCATTACGTGCTGCTCGAGCTGGCGACGCCGCGCCGCGGCTCCGGTCTGCGCGAAACGCTCGAAGAGCTGCTCGCCGCGGCCATGGGAAACGGCATCGTCGCCGACGCGGCGATCGCCGGGAGCGGCGCCCAGCGCGCCGCGATCTGGAAGCTGCGCGAGGAGCATTCCGAGGCACAGAAGCGCGCCGGCGCCTCGGTCAAGAACGACGTCTCGGTGCCGGTGTCGCGCGTGCCCGAGCTGATCCGCCGCGCCGCCGAGGCCTGCGAACGCCTGGTGCCCGGTATCCGCTGCGTGCCGTTCGGACACCTCGGCGACGGCAATATCCATTTCAACCTGGTGCAGCCGGAGGGCGCTGCCGGCGATGCCTTCCTCGCCCGCGACCACGAGCTGATGGACGCGGTCAACGAGATCGTCCGCGACCTCGACGGCAGCTTCTCGGCCGAGCACGGGATTGGCCGGCTCAAGCCTTACATGATGCCCGAGTGGCGCGGCGGCGCGGAACTCGAGCTGATGCGCCGGATCAAGGCGGCGCTCGACCCCGCGAGCTTGCTGAACCCCGGAAAGATGCTGCCATGACGGACTCGCCGCCCGCCGCACCCCCGCGACCGGCGACGGCGCCGCGCCGCCGGTATGTCGGCGATTTCGCCGTCCGGGTGGCGGTCGTCGGCGCCGCGCTGCTGGTCGTCGTGCTGTTCGCGACGCAATGGAGCCGTTGGGTCGGCGGCGGCAGCCGCCAGGTGACCGACGACGCCTACGTCCGCGGCGACATCACCCCGCTCAGCGCCCAGGTGGACGGTTATGTGAAGCATGTCGCGGTGGGCGATTTTCAGCGCGTCAAAGCAGGCGATCTCCTGGTCGAGATCGACGACAGCGACTACCGCGCCAAGGTGGCGCAGGCGGAGGCGGACCTGCTCGGGGCGCAGGCCGCGATCGAAAACATCAAGGCGCGCAAGGACGCCCAACACGCGCTGGTCGACGAAGCCCAGAGCACGATTACCGGAAGCCAGGCCGATGTCGAGCGCGCCCGGCTTGAAGCGGAACGGCAGCGCAAGCTTCTCGCCACCACGTTTGGTACACAGCAGAAGGTCGAGCAGACCAATGCCGATGCCAAACGGTTTACCGCGACCCTTACCAGCAACCAGGCCGCGCGCGACGCGCAGCGCCGCCAGCTCGCCGTGCTCGATACGCAGGAATCGCAATTGCGCGCCGAGGCCAAGGCGAAGCAGGCCGCACTCGACCTGGCGAAGATCAACCTCGGCTACACCCGCATCGTCGCGCCGGTCGCCGGCATGGTCAGCGAGCGTGGCGTGCGCGACGGCCAGTACGTCCACAGCGGCAGCCAGGTGATCTCGGTAGTGCCGCTCGACAATGTCTGGGTCATCGCCAACTACAAGGAAACCCAGCTCACCCATGTCGCGATCGGGCAGCGCGCCGAGATTCGCGTCGATACGTTCCCCGGCGTCGTGATCGACGCGATGGTCGACAGCATCGCCCCGGCGAGCGGCTCGCAGTTCAGCCTGCTGCCGCCGGACAACGCGACCGGCAATTTCACCAAGGTCGTGCAGCGCATCCCGGTCAAGCTGCGGCTGGGGCCGAACAATTCCTTGGCCGGCCATTTGTTGCCGGGCATGTCGGTCGAAGCGACCATCCTGACTGACACCACCCCGCCGCCGCCATGACCAGCGCCGAGGCGCCGGCTGCGCGTCTGACGGGCCTGCTGGCGTCGATCGGCCGCTGCGAGTACCCGGTGGTCGGGGTTGCCGCGGTGATCCTCGGCGCCTTCATCTCGAGCCTCAACACGCGGATCAGCACCTTCGGCCTCGCCGATATCCGCGGCGGGCTCGGCCTCGGTTTCGACGAAGCCTCCTGGTTCACCACCGTGTTCGGCGCCGCGCAGATGGTCGTTACCCCGGCGGCGGCATGGATGAGCACCGTGCTCGGCACGCGCCGGGTGCTGCTCTGGACCGGAACGGTCTTCACCGTCGCATCGCTGCTGCCGCCGCTGACGCACGATTACGACACGCTGATCGCGCTGCAGCTGATCCGCGGGCTTTCGGTCGGCGCCTTTATCCCGGCGGCGTTGGGTTTCGTGCTGCGCAGCCTGGCGCCGCGATGGTGGATCTGGGGGATCGCCGCCTATGCATTCCGCTTTGTCTTCTCGCAGAACATCGCCGGCGCGGTCGAGGGTTGGTACTCCGAGGGCGGGCACTGGCGATGGATCTTTTGGCAGAGTGTGCCGCTGAGCTTGGTGATGCTGGCGTTGGTCGCGGTCGCGATGCCGCGCCGGCCGATCGATCGCGCGCTGCTGCCGCAGACCGATTGGCCGGCCATCGTTTATGCAGGATTGGGCTTCGGTCTGATCTACGCCGGCCTCGACCAGGGCAACCGGCTCGACTGGCTCAATTCCGGCCTGGTGTGCGGCCTTTTGCTCGGCGGGATGATCCTGGTCGTTGCGTTCTTTCTACGGGAAGCGCGCGCGCCGTACCCGCTGATCCACCTGCGCATATTGGTCCAACCCTACGTCGCGGTGCCCGCCGTGTTGGTTTCGCTCTACGGCTTCGGCTCGACGGCGACGGGGTTCGTCCTGCCCGACTATTTGACCCGCATCCAAGGGCTGCGCGATCTGCAGATCGGCGACACGCTGAACCTGATCGCCTTGCCGCAATTCGTGCTGGTGCCGCTCGTGGCGCTGCTCGTCAGGCGAATCGACGCGCGGCTGCCGCTGGTGTTCGGCTTCGCGATGATCGCGATCGGCAGCTGGATGGATACCGGGCTGACGCATGACTGGGCTGGGGGCGATTTCCTGCCTTCTCAGTGCATCGAAGCGGTTGGGCTGGCCTTCGCGATCACCGCGCTCATCACTTATGCGATCGCCCACATCACGCCGCCGCAAGCCGCGGCGATCGCCGCGACGATCCAGATCGCCCGACTGCTCGGCGCCGAGATCGGCGCCGCGGTGATCCAAACCTTTGTGCGGGTGCGCGAGCAGACCTATTCGAACCTGATCGGCTTGCACGTCCTCAGCGGCTCGGCCGCGACCGAGGGAATCTCGACGCAGCTCTCTGGACCCTTCGGCAGCCGCGCGACCGGGGCCGGCGTCCCGAGCGAGCAAGGGCTCAGCGTGCTGGCGTCGCTGGTGCAGCGCGAGGCTTACGTGCTGGCCTATATCGACGCGTTCTGGCTGATCGCCTGGGTGTCGCTCGCGGGGATGCTGCTGATCCTGCTGCTGCGGCGTCCGCCAGCCAATCCGCTGACCCCGCCGCGCATCGATCTCGGCTAGAGCGGCCAGGCGCCGCCGGGAAAGATGATGATCGGCACTCGGCTCCCGGCCGGCGCCGTGGGCGCGTGCGGCGGCCGGATCACCAGGCAGTCGGACGAGGCGAGCGGCCGCATCATCGACGAATCCTGGACCTCGAACGGCGTCGCCTCCAGTGTGCCGTCGGCGCCGCGCGCGAGCCGCGAGCGCAGATAATCCTGCCGCCGGTCGTTCTGCCGCAGATCGCGGCCGAGCCGTGCGGTCTGCGGCAGGTCGGGGTCATCCGGCATCCCGGCAAGCCGTTCCATCGCGGGCCTCAGGAACAGCAGCGAGCAGACCAAGGTCGAGACCGGGTTGCCCGGCAGCCCGATCATCGGCGTGCCGCGGTAGCTGCCCGACATCAGCGGCTTGCCGGGGCGCATCGCGATTTCCCAGAAATCGATCGCCAACCCGTCCTCGCTGAGGACGCCGCGCACCAGATCGTGCTCGCCGACCGAAACGCCACCGGTGCTCACCAGCAAATCCACCCCGCGCGCGCCGGCGGCGAAGCGGCGCAGCGCGTCGGCGTCGTCGGGTGCATTGCCGAGACCCACCGGCACCCCGCCGCAGGCGGTGACGAACGCGGCCAGGGCCAGCGCGTTCGAGCTGACGATCTGATGCGGGCCGATCGGCTCGCCCGGCATCACTACCTCGTCGCCGGTCGAGAGGATGCCGACATGTGGCCGGCGATGGACGAAAAGCCACGGCCGGTTCATCGCCGCCGCGAGACCGATATGGCGCGGGGTCAGCCGCTGCCCGGCATGGAGCAGCACTTCGCCCTCGGAGAAATCGAGCCCGGCGCGACGGACATAAGTGCCGAGCTTGGCGCCCTCGGCAACGCGCACGGTATCGCCGTTGCGCTCGGTATCTTCCTGAATGACGATGGTATCCGCGCCCTCGGGGAGGGGCGCGCCGGTGAAGATGCGCGCCGCCTCGCCCTTGCCGAGAACGCCGGCGAAACCGGCGCCCGCGGGGATTTCGGCGACAATGCGCAGATTGGCCGGCACGGCCGCGACATTCTCGGCGCGTACGGCATAGCCATCCATCGCCGACACCGCGAAAGGCGGCTGGGTACGGCGCGCGGCGACATCTTCGGCCAGCACGCGGCCGACCGCGTCGGAGATGGAAATCTGCTCCGCCGGCAGCGCTTGCAACGGAGCGAGGAGGCGAGCCAGAGCTTCGTCGACCGAGATCACGGCTTCATTCTCCCGGGGCGACGTAATCGCCCGACTTGCCGCCCGATTTGCGCAGCAAACGCAGGTCGGTGACGGTCATCCCGCGGTCGATCGCCTTGCACATGTCGTAGACCGTCAGCGCCGCGACGCCGGCCGCCGTCAGCGCCTCCATCTCGACCCCGGTGCGGCCCTTGAGGCGGCAGGTCGCGGTAATCTCGACCGACGAACGCTCCGGGACGCAGGTCAACTCGACCTCGACCGAATTCAATGACAGCGGATGACACAGCGGAATGAGGTCGGAGGTGCGCTTGGCGGCCATGATCCCGGCGAGCCGCGCCACCGCCAGTACATCGCCCTTGGCGATCTCGCCGGCCTGCACGCGCGCCAAGGTTTCCGGTTTCATCACCACGCGAGCTCCGGCGACCGCGGTCCGGTCGGTCTCCGCCTTGTCGGAGACATCGACCATGCGGGCGCGGCCTTGGCTGTCGACATGGCTGAAATCGGGCAGGCGCAGCAGCTTGCGCGTCGCCGCCGCGACATCCTTCTCGCGCATCAGCGACTCGCCGACGAGAAAACAGCGCGCGCCGGCCGCGGCGAGGCGGTCGAGGTCCTCGGGCGTATTGAGCCCGCTTTCGCCGACGACGATGCGGTCCTGCGGCACCAGCGGCGCCAGCAATTCGGTGGTCCCCAGATCGACCTGCAAGGTCTTGAGGTCGCGGTTGTTGATGCCGATCAGCCCGGCGTCGAGCCGCAGCGCGCGGGAGAGTTCGGCGCGGTCGTGCACCTCGACCAGTACATCCATGCCGAGGGCTGTTGCTTCGCCGGCCAGTTCGCGCGCCTGCGCGTCATCGAGCGCCGCCATGATCAACAGAATGCAATCGGCGCCCAGCACGCGGCTTTCGGTGATCTGGTACGGGTCGACGATGAAATCCTTGCGCAGTACCGGCAGCCCCACCGCTTCGCGCACCGCGGCCAAATACTCGTCAGCACCTTGGAAATACGGCTCGTCGGTCAGTACCGAAAGGCAGGTCGCGCCGCCGGCCTGATAGGCGGCGGCGAGGGAAGGGGGATCGAAATCGGCGCGGATCAGCCCCTTGCTCGGGCTGGCCTTCTTGATCTCGGCGATCAGGCCATAGCCGCCATCGCCGATTGTCGCGACAAGCGCGCTGGCGAAGCCGCGCGGCGGCGGCGCGTTGTCGAGCCGCTTCCGCAGCATCGCTTCGGGCATCAGCCGTTTGCGCTCTTTGACATGTTGGCGCTTGCGGTCGCAAATCTCGGTCAGAACGTCGCTCACCGCCCGGCTCTCATTTGTTGGTCTCCGCGACGAGCCGCTCGAGCACGCCGGCCGCCTTGCCGCCGTCGAGCGTCTCCGCGGCGATGGCGACCCCCTCGCCCAAGGTGCCGGCGCGGTCGGCGACGATAAAGCCGGCGGCTGCGTTGAGCAGGGTGATGTCGCGCAGCGCCCCCTTCTCCCCGGCGAGCACGCCGCGCATCAGCGCCGCGTTGTGCGCCGGCTCGGCGCCTTTTAGCGCGTCGAGCGGGGCGCGCGAGAGCCCGGCGTCTTCCGGCGCGACCTCAAAATCGCGCACCTTCCCGTTCTTGAATTCGGCGACCTTGGTGACCCCGGCCGTCGTCAGCTCATCCATCCCGGAGCCGTGCACGACCCAGACATGCTCGGCGCCGAGCCGGCCCAGCACCTCGGCCATCGGCACCACCCATTCGGGCGCGAAGACGCCGACCAGCTGGCGTTTTGCCCCGGCCGGGTTCGACAGCGGCCCGAGCAGGTTGAAGATCGTCCGCGTCGCCAGTTCGACCCGGGTCGGCGCGACGTGCCGCGTCGCGCTGTGGTGGCGCGGCGCCATCAGAAAGCCGATGCCGATTTCGTCGAGGCAACGCTGCACGACTGCCATGTCGCAGTCGATGTTGACGCCGAGCGCGGTCAGCACGTCGGCCGAGCCGGAGCGCGACGACAGCGCGCGGTTGCCGTGCTTGGCGACCGGCACGCCCGCGCCGGCCAAGACGAGCGCGGTCACGGTCGAGACGTTGAACGTGCCCGATCCGTCGCCGCCGGTCCCGCAGGTGTCGACCGTGCCGGGCGGCGCATTGATCATCACCGCTTTCGATCGCATGACCCGCGCCGCGCCGGTGATCTCGTCGACGCTCTCGCCGCGCACCCGCATGCCCATCAGGAGGCCGCCCATCTGCGACGGGGTCGCGTTGCCGGACATGATGATCTCGAACGCCTCCTCGGCCTCGGCCTCGCTGAGGCGATGGCCGGCGGCGACACGCGCCAAAAGCGGGCGCAGATCGCTCATCGCGAATTTCCCAGATTGCCCATCGCGCTTATATATCAGTGTCGCGGGCAGCATTGCGAGCAAGCCGCGAACGGCAAGGGAGCGGACCATGAACCTCGAAGGCGGCTGCGCCTGCGGCGCGATCCGCTACCGGCTGACCAAGACGCCGATGATCGTCCATGCCTGCCACTGCCGCGACTGCCAGAAGCAGACCGGCGGCGCATTCGCCGTCAATCTGTGGATCGAGCGCGAATTCGTCGAGCCGAACGGCGCCGAGCCGGTCGCGTTTCCGGTGCCGCCCGGCGGCAGCGGCAAGCCGCACGACGTCTTCCACTGCGCGACATGCGGCACCGCGCTATGGAGCAAGTACCACGCGGCGCCCGGCGACACGCTCCTTGTCCGCGGCGGCACGCTCGACGATCCGGCGGCGATCGCGCCCGACGTCCACATCTTCACCCGCAGCAAGGCGCCATGGCTAGAACTGCCGTCCGACGCAAAGGTGTTCGAGACGTTCTACAAGATCGACGAGGTCTGGCCGTCCGAAAGCCTCGCGCGCTGGAAAGCGCTGCTCGCCTGAAGTTGCTGCCGCGTCGTTCAGGCTCTTGTGTGAATTTCCGCTTTTGCCCCGAAGCGGCCGTTTACGACCGTCCCTTACTCACTCGATCACCTTATCGGCGCTGGCGAGCACGGTGGGCGGAATTTGGAGGCCGAGCGCCTCCGCGGCTTTCAGATTAATGACCAATTCGTATTGGGACGGCTCCTGCACCGGCAGGTTCGCGGGTTTCTCCCTCCGCAAAATGCGGCCGACGTATTCCCCAGCCTCTCGATTTTGCTCCGACAGCGAGACGCCATACGAAGCCAAGCCGCCCCGCACCGCGAAAAGTGCAAACCCATAGATCGCAGGCAGCTTCTCGCGCGCGGCGAGTTCGATAATCGGCTTGCTCAGACCGATCAGGAAGCCGTCCGGCGGCACGATCAATCCGCCGCCCGGCTCACGGGCCAATGTCGTCATCGCGGTCTCGATCTCGGCCGCGCTGCGGACCGCCGCCATTGCGATGGAAATGGCATGGCCGTGCGCGGCCGTCTCAGCGGCAGCATAGGGCTGTAACGGACCGGGATTGCTCGGGTTGCACATGTAGGCGACGCGGGTGACCGCTGGCGCCATTTCCGAGAGCAGCTCCAGCCATTTCCCCCCGATCGTCGCCGGTACATTGGTGAAGCCGGTGGCATTGCCGCCCGGATGTGCGAGACTTTGCACAAAACCTTGCGCGACGGGTTCATATATTGTCGCAAAAACGATCGGTACCGTCGGCATCCCTGCTGCAGCGCCGCCACCGTTCCGCTGCTCACGGCTACGATCACGTCAGGCGGGCGTGCCTGCAATTCGGCGATGGCGGCCTTGGTTTTGTCGGCGCTGTCGATAGCCCAACGATAGTCAATCTGAACGTTGCGGCCGCTTGTCCAGCCTTGCTGCGCTAGTCCTTGTTCGAACGCGCCGTTGGAACCCCACAAAGCGGGGTTCATCGGATCGTCTTCGCCAGCCGGCACGAGTACGGCGATGTGACGCAGCGATTGCTGCGCGCGCGCTATCGGGCTCGCCGCCGCAGTCGCGCCGAGCAGTGCGATGAACTGTCGACGTCGCATCGATTACGCCAATCAAAAGAGCAACCGAGAAGCGTAGTCCTCGACTACCATACCTCTAAAGGGCGGTCGTGCGGATAAAGGCTCAGCGGTCGTCATGCAACGTCGCAGATGCGACAACCCGTGATCGGTGTCGAGCGAACCGAGGGCCGGATGGGTCGACTCCCGCGGTTCGATCCGGCACGGCGAACGGCCGCTAACGGCGCGTTGCCGCCGTCGCACGCGCCTGATATAGTCCGCCTATGATCGCACATTCGACCGCAGCGAATTGGTGGTGGCCCGTCTGATCCAGGCGGCCATTGTTGTCATGTTCCGTACAGGCCGCCTCGGAGAACCGGGCGGCCTTTGTCATTTCAGGGCAGGGCTTCGCAGGTTTCCCGAGGCGTCAGGTCACAGGGGATCCTGATGCAGCGCAAGAGCTATACGACCGCGGGCGGCATAGGCGTCGCGCGGGAAATCGTCCCACAGGCGTATTCCTCCGCCGACAGCGCCCTAGCGCAGGCGCTCGACCGCAAGCGCGGCGTGCTGTTTTCGTCAAGCTTTGAGTTTCCCGGCCGCTACACGCGCTGGGACATGGGCTTTGTCGATCCGCCACTGGTGTTCTCGGCGCGCGGCCGCACGTTCGCGGTCGAGGCCCTGAACGCGCGCGGGCAGGTGCTGATCGGTCCCGTCGCCGCGGCGCTGAAGAGCCTGGAGGCGGCCGAGCTCGGCGAAGTGGGCGATACGCGTATCGACGGCGCGATCCGCGCGACGGCGAACCGCTTCCCCGAGGAGCAGCGCAGCCGGCAGCCGTCGGTCTTTACGGTACTGCGCGCGCTCATCGCGCTGTTCAAAAGCGCCGCCGACGAGCATCTCGGCTTTTACGGCGCCTTCGGCTACGACCTCGTGTTCCAGTTCGAGCCGATGCAGCTTCGCCTGCCGCGCGCCGACGACCAGCGCGACCTCGTGCTCTATTTGCCCGACGAGATCCTAATCGTCGATCACATGCGTCAGCAGGCGGCGGTGCATCGCTACGAGTTCGCGGCCGATGGCAAATCGACGGCCGGTTTGCCGCGCGAGACGCCCGAGGCGGTTTATTGCGCCGGGCTGGCGCCGCCGATAATGCCGCCGGAAAGCGACCACGCGCCCGGCGAATATGAGGCGCTGGTCGAGAAGGCGAGGGGGGCGTTCAAGCGCGGCGATCTGTTCGAGGTGGTGCCCGGGCAGCTCATGACCCGCGCCTGTGTCGACGCGCCGAGCGTCATCTTCGAGCGGCTGAAGAAGGCCAATCCGGCACCGTATGGCGCGTTGATCAATCTCGGCGACGGCGAATTTCTCGTCGCGGCCTCGCCCGAGATGTACGTCCGTGTCGAGGGGCGGCGCATCGAGACCTGCCCGATCAGCGGCACGATCAGGCGCGGCGCCGACCCGCTGGAGGACGCCGACCGCATCCTCGAACTGCTCAATTCCAAGAAGGACGAGAGCGAATTGACGATGTGCACCGATGTCGACCGCAACGACAAGTCGCGGGTCTGCGTCGCGGGCAGCGTCAAGGTCATCGGCCGCCGCCAGATCGAGATGTATTCGCGGCTCATCCACACCGTCGATCATGTCGAGGGCGAGCTGCGCCCCGAATTCGACGCGCTCGACGGGTTCCTCTCGCATGCCTGGGCGGTGACCGTGACTGGCGCGCCCAAGCTCTGGGCGATCCGCTTCATCGAGGAGCACGAACACTCGGCGCGGCGTTGGTACGGCGGCGCGATCGGCCGCCTTACCTTCGACGGCAACATGAACACCGGCCTCACCCTGCGCACCATCCGCATGAAGGAGGGAATCGGCGAGGTGCGCGCCGGCGCGACCTTGCTGTTCGACAGCGACCCGCGCGCCGAGGACGATGAATGCCGGCTCAAGGCTTCGGCCCTGTTCGCCGCGATCGCCGGCAATCGCGCAACCCCTCCGGCCGCCGTCGCGGCGACGCCGCAATCGGGGCGGGGGCTCAAGGTGCTGCTGGTCGATCACGAGGATTCGTTCGTCCACACCCTCGCCAGCTATGTGCGGCAGACCGGCGCGGAATGCACGACCTTGCGCCACGATTTCGCCCGCGCCGAATTGAAGGACGGGGCGGCGCCCGACCTGGTGCTGTTGTCGCCCGGGCCCGGCAGGCCCGACGATTTCGCGATGCGCGAGACACTGGACCTGCTGCTGAAGCGGCGCATCCCGGTTTTCGGCGTGTGCCTCGGGCTGCAGGGGATCGTCGAGTATTTCGGCGGCGCGCTCGACGTGCTCGACACGCCGGTGCACGGCAAGCCGTCGGTGATCCGCGCCTCCGGCAACCGGCTGTTCGGGGGGCTGCCGGGCGAATTCGCCGTCGGCCGCTACCACTCCCTTTACGCCCGCAAGAGCGCCCTGCCGACGGTGCTGTCGGCCGCCGCCGAGACCGCGGACGGCGTCATCATGGCGATCGAGCACAAGACGCTGCCGGTCGCCGCGGTGCAGTTCCATCCCGAATCGGTGATGACCTCGCCGACCGCGGTCGGCCTGCCGATCATCGCCGCGATGCTATCGACGCTTTGTCTGCGGCATTAGGGCAACCTCCACACGGCTCCTCCCCGCTTGCGGGGGAGGGGGCGTCTGTGGCTTCGGCTGTCGCTTCTCCCTCCCCCGCTTGCGGGTGAGGGCCGGGGTGGGGGGTAGCTAGCCAGGCGAGGAGTCTTCTCGATCATGACCGCATTCAAAACATCCGGTCGAGCACGTCATGGTGGATCGTCACCGGGAAGCGCTTCTTGAGCGCATTGGTCAATTCGCCGACCATATCGTAGCGCGCCGAGTTGCCGAGTTCGGTCGAAAGCGCCTTGGTCTGGTCGTCGGGCGTCGAATCGGGCGTCTTGATTTCCTTCAGCTGGGCGACATAGGCGCCCGCCGCGTCGTCGGCGGTGACCGTATCGCCGACCTTCGCCGCGAACAGCTTGACGATCACCGCTCCGGGGACGGGCGCCGAGGCGTCGGGCCGGCGCGCCAGAGGCGGCGTGGTGGACACCGCGAGCTTCTGATCGGCGGCCGCCTTGGCGAGCGGCGTGCCGCTGGCGACCGCGGCGGCAACCGCGGCGGCCGTCTTCTTGACCGCATCCTGTTTCGCCTGGGCCTGCCAGGCGGCCGCGACGCGATCCTTGACCTCGGCGAGCGGTTTCACCCGCGGCGCGATGATTTTGTCGACGTGGACGACAAAGACCGCGCTGTCCTCGATCGCGGTCACCCGGCTCGTTTCCTTCTCGTTCGTGTCGAAGGCGGTCTTGAGCACCGCCTTCATATCGACTGGCAGCACGATCACCTTGCCGTCGAGGTCGCGCCCGCCAATGTCGGTGTTGTCGACCGTCGTCAATTTGAGCCCATATTTCGCGGCGACATCGGCGAGCGAGGCGCCGCCGGCGAGTGCATCGTCAACCTCGTTGCCGACGTGATCGAGGCGGTCGGCGGCCGCTTCGCCGACGAGTTCCTTGGTGAGCTGCTCCTTGGCCTGGTCGAAGGCCGGGGTCTGCGGCGGTTCGATCTTGACGACGCGTAGTATATGCCAGCCGAGCTCGGTCTTTATCGGCTCGCTCGGCTTGTCGGCCGGCAGGTTGAACGCCGCGTTGGCCAGTTCCTTCGGCAGGTCGTTTTCCTTAACCAGCCCGAGATCGATCGTCGAGGGATCCTGCCCGGCGATCTCGGTCGCCGCCTTTGTGAAATCTTCGCCGCCCGAAAGTGCTGCCTCAACCGCCTTCGCCTTGTCCTCCGAGGACGCGAGGATCTGCTGCACCTGACGTTGTTCCGGCGTGTCGAAATCGTCCTTGCGCTCCTCGTAAGCCGCTTTGAGCTGGTCGGCGGAAATCTTGATGTCCCCCGAGACTTCGCTCGCCGAGAGGCTCGCCAGGGTGAAGCCGCGATATTCGGCGGCGCGGAACATGTCGGGATGCGCCTCGTAGAATTTGTTGAGCTCGTCGTCGCTGGGAGTGGGGACCGCGGCGGTTCCACTAACCGGCACCGTTACCACGTCGGCTACCCGGGTCTCGTTGCGGTAGCGATAGACCGCATCGACCACCGGGCGCGGCACCCTGACCCCGGCGGTCACCGCCTGCAGCAGGTCGCCGCGCGGGATTTCCTGACGCAGCCGCGCGACGAGCCCGTCCTCGGTCAGCTTGTTCATCGCCAGCACCTGGTTGAACTGGTCGCGGTTGAATTTGCCGTCCGGCCCGATAAAAGCCGGGTTCGAGGTGATCGCGGTGCGCACCACGTCGTCCGAAAGATCGAGGCGTTGATGCGCGACTTCCTGATCCAGCAGGTCGCGGTCGACCATCTGGCCGAGGATCGCGTCGAGCACGCCGAGTTGCTTGGCCTGCGCCGCGTCGAGGTTGCCGCCGAGCTGCGCGCGCAGCCGTTCCAGCGCCGGCTGCAGCGCCGCCTGCACCGCGTCGGCGTGGATATCGCGGTCGCCGACCGAGGCGACCACCGCCTCGGGGGATTTGTCCTGGAAGAACGGCGAGCGGGTGTAGAGGCCCCAGAACCCGAAGGAGATGATCAAGAGCCCGAACAGCACCTTGACGATGATGCCGCCCGCTCGTGTGCGGATCGCTTGCAACATGTGTCGACCGTTTCGATTTTTACCCAGCCGGTCGTCAGGTCGCGGGTTGACCCGTCCGAGCGCCGGTGTGATCGTGGCCGGCGATGATAAAGTCCGACAAGCGGCGCGGCAACCGCGCGACCGTCGCACCCCGGGGAGCGACATGGCGCTGCGCAGAAAACTGATTGCCGGCAATTGGAAGATGAACGGGCTGCGCGCCGAGGGGCTGGCCTTGGCGCGCGACATCGCGGCGCGCTCCGGCGGCACGGCGCGGACCTGCGATCTGCTCGTCTGCCCGCCGGCGACGCTCGTCGCCTTGGTCGGCGAAGCGATCGCCGGCAGCGGCGTCGCGCTCGGCGGTCAGGACTGTCACGCCGCCGAAAAAGGGGCCTGTACCGGCGAGGTCAGCGCCGAAATGCTGAGCGACGCCGGCTGCTCCTATGTGATCCTTGGCCATTCCGAGCGCCGCCACGGCTGCGGCGAAACCGATGCGATCGTCCATGCCAAGGTCGCCGCCGCATGGCGCGCCGGGCTCGTCGCGATCCTTTGCGTCGGCGAGACCCGTACCGAGCGCGAGGCCGGCCATCAGATTGCGGTCGTCACCGGCCAGCTTGCCGGCTCGCTTCCGGACGGCGCCAGCGCGGACAGGCTGGTGATAGCCTACGAGCCGGTCTGGGCCATCGGCACCGGCTTGACGCCGACGCTCGGCGACATCGCCGCGATCCATCAGGCGATCCGCGCCGCTACCCCTTCCGGCACGCGGATGCTGTACGGCGGCTCGGTCAATCCGATGAACGCCGCCGAGATCTTGTCGCTCGACGATGTCGACGGCGCCCTGGTCGGCGGCGCCAGTCTCAAAGCCGATGACTTCGCGGCGATTGCCGCGGCCTGCCGGTGAACCACGGCGTCGGCTGGCGGATATGCCGCTCCGCTTGCCGAGCGGCTTGGCCCTGAGAGCGGGGTCAGATTTTGCTCTGGGATTCGATGCTCATCGTCGGCGCGCTCGCGCCGGTGTCGTTTTTCTCGGCGCCGCTGATGGATTTCGATCTCGCAACACGGGCGGCGCTGATCGGACGATACTCGTTCTGCCCTACGTCGCGTGACCGCTTCGCATACTAGCCAGGGCGCCGCGAACAGCCTACAAGACCGGCCATGATCATCCTGTTGTTCGTCATTCACGTCGCCATCGCGGTGGCGATGGTCGGCGTCATTCTCTTGCAGAAAAGCGAGGGCGGCGCACTCGGCATGGGCGGCGGCGGCATGTCGGGTTTCATGACTGGGCGCTCGACCGCCAACCTGCTGACCCGCACGACAGCCTTCCTCGCCGTCGCGTTTTTCACGACGAGCGTGCTGCTCGTCTGGCTGAGCAACCATACCGGCACGCCGCATTCGATCATCGATCAGGGCACGGCGCCGACGAGCCAGGAAACGCCGGCCGCACCGACATCGACGCCGGCCCCGACGACACCGCTTGAGCCAAGCGCGCCACTCGCCAAGTGAAGTGACGCGAATCGCGGTAACGCCAGCTTTCGCGCCAGATTTCCGTGCAAGAAGCGCCGCGTGTCCCAGCCCGACCGGGACTTCGCCCTTGCGGTCGCCCCTAAGCCGAAAACGCCGCGCGCCGATAACCTTCTGATTTAACCCCCATTTGTTTCGGCATGGCTCGGCCGCGAGTTTCTCGTGTGACAGGGCGGCGGCTTGCTATACATTGAAGGTCCATGACGCGGTTCATCTTCATCACCGGCGGCGTGGTCTCCTCACTCGGCAAGGGCATCAGCGCGGCGGCGCTCGGCGCGCTATTGCAGGCGCGCGGGTTCAAGGTGCGGCTGAGAAAGCTCGACCCATACCTCAACGTCGATCCGGGGACGATGAGCCCCTATCAGCACGGCGAGGTGTTCGTCACCGACGACGGCGCCGAAACCGACCTCGATCTCGGCCATTACGAGCGCTATGTCGGCGTCGCCGCCCGCAAGAGCGACAGCGTCACCACCGGCCGCATCTATTCGACCGTGATCGGCCGCGAGCGGCGCGGCGAGTACCTCGGCGCGACGGTGCAGGTGATCCCGCACGTCACCGACGCGATCAAGGAGTTCATCCAGGCCGATCTCGACGGCGAGGATTTCGTGCTGTGCGAGATCGGCGGCACGGTGGGGGACATCGAGAGCCTGCCGTTCCTCGAGGCGATCCGCCAATTGGGCAACGAGCTCGGCCGCGAGCGGGTGATGTTCGTGCACCTGACCCTGGTGCCATGGATCAACTCGGCCGGTGAATTGAAGACCAAGCCGACCCAGCATTCGGCCAAGGAATTGCTCGGCGTCGGCATCCAGCCCGACATTCTCCTGTGCCGCTGCGACCGGCCGATACCCGAGGGCGCGCGCAAGAAAATCGCCCTCTTCTGCAATTTGCGCGAGTCGCGGGTCATCCCGGCGCTCGATGTCGACACGATCTACGCGGTGCCCGGCGCCTACCACGCCGAGGGCTTCGACCGCGAGGTCTGCGATCATTTCGGCGTTACCTCGCCCGACCCCGACCTCAGCAGTTGGCACCACATCGTCCACGGCATCCGCAAGCCGGAAGGCCAGGTCTCGATCGCCATCGTCGGCAAGTACACGCATCTGCCCGACAGCTATAAATCGCTGGCCGAGGCGATGGCGCATGGCGGCATCGCCAACAACGTGCGGGTCAAGATCGACTGGATCGATTCCGAGGTGTTCGAGGCCGAGCACGAGGCATTGCGGCAATTGGAAGGGGTGCACGGCATCCTCGTGCCGGGCGGCTTTGGCGAGCGCGGCACCGAAGGCAAGATCGAGGCGGCGCGGTTCGCCCGCGAGCGCTCGGTGCCCTATTTCGGCATCTGCTTCGGCATGCAGATGGCGGTGATCGAGGCGGCGCGGCATATGGCCAACCTGCCCGGCGCCGGGTCGACCGAGTTTGGCCCGTGCGAGCACCCGGTAATCGGCTTGATGACCGAATGGATGCGCGGCAACGAGATGGAGCAGCGCGCCGCCAACGGCGACCTCGGTGGCACGATGCGCCTTGGCGCCTATGAGGCGGTGCTCGACCCGGAGAGCCGGGTCGCTGGGATTTACGGCGTCGATGCCGTCAGCGAGCGGCACCGCCACCGCTACGAGGTCAACGTCGCCTACCGCGACACGCTCGAAGCGGCGGGTCTGCGCTTCTCCGGCACCTCGCCCGACGGGCTGCTGCCGGAGATCGTCGAAATCGCCGACCATCCCTGGTTTATCGGCGTGCAGTTCCACCCGGAGCTCAAATCCCGGCCGTTCGAGCCGCACCCGCTGTTCAAATCGTTCGTCAAAGCCGCGCTCGACCAGTCGCGCCTGGTTTAATGAGTAGGATGGGTTGAGCGAAGCGAAACCCATCGCGGCCGCACGTGAACACAACACGCGAACAGAGGGGTGGGTTATGCTCCGCTAACCCACCCCTACGATCTTGTGCAGGGAACGCGGATGACAAACCCCCGCCACATCACCATCGGCGACATCACGATCGGCAACGATCTGCCGATGGTCTTCATCGTCGGGCCGAACCTCCTCGAATCGCGCGCCCACGCGCTCGAAACGAGCGTGGCCTTGGCCGAGCTCGCCAAGAAGCTGGGCATCGCCTTGATCTACAAGACCTCGTTCGACAAGGCGAACCGCTCGTCGATCACTGGGGCGCGCGGCGTCGGGCTGAAGGCCGGGCTGCCGATCCTGGCCGAGGTGCGCGAAACCACCGGCCTGCCGCTGTTGACCGACATCCACGCCCCCGAGCAGTGTGCGCCAGTCGGCGAAGTGGTTGATATTCTACAGATACCGGCGTTTCTTTGCCGCCAGACCGACCTGCTGCTGGCGGCCGGGGCGACCGGCAGGGCGGTCAACATCAAGAAGGGGCAGTTCGTCGCCCCGCACGATATGTGGAATGCGGCCGGCAAGGTCGCCTCGACCGGCAACGAACGGATCATGCTCTGCGAACGCGGCGCGAGCTTCGGCTACAACACCCTGATCGTCGATATGCGTGCCCTGCCGATCATGGCGCGGACCGGCTACCCGGTGGTGATGGACGCCACCCACGCGGTCGCGCAGCCGGGCGGTCTCGGCGACCGTTCGGGCGGCGAGCGAGAATTCGGCCCGGTCCTGGCGCGTGCCGCGGCGGCGGTTGGCGTCGCCGCGATGTTCATCGAAACCCACCAAGACCCCGACAACGCCCCCTGCGAAGGGCAGACCATGCTGCCGCTCAAGTCCATGCCGGCGCTGCTGGAGACGCTGGTCGCTCTCGATCGTCTCGCCAAGGCCAGACCGCTTCCGGCGCTTTAGCACGCTTCCCGGCGAAGGCCGGGACCCACTCCTCAGCGGCTCGTTGTCTGCATGATGGGTCCTGGCTTTCGCCGGGAAGCGGTAAAGGCGGGCGGACCGCCACTTGATCCCGTCATGTGCCTCTGGCATTGACGCGTGAATTCAGCTCAACGAGGCCCACATGACCGCCATCGCCGACATCCATGCCCGCGAAATTCTCGACAGCCGGGGCAATCCGACCGTCGAGGTCGAGGTGACGCTCGACAGCGGCACGCTGGGCCGCGCCGCGGTGCCGTCGGGCGCCTCGACCGGCGCGCATGAGGCGGTCGAGAAGCGCGACGGCGGCCTGCGCTACCACGGGCGCGGCGTGCTCCAGGCGGTCGAGGCGGTCAACGGCGAAATCTTCGACACACTTTCCGGGTTCGACGCCGCCGATCAGCTGCGGATCGATCGTGCGCTGATCGAATTGGACGGCACCCCGAACAAAGGCCGCCTCGGCGCCAATGCGGTGTTGGGCGTGAGCCTCGCTTGCGCCAGGGCTTCGGCCGCCGATCTCGACCAGCCGCTCTACCGCTATGTCGGCGGCGCCTATGCGCACATCCTGCCGGCGCCAATGATGAACATCGTCAATGGCGGTGTCCACGCCGACAATCCTATCGATATCCAGGAGTTCATGATCGTCCCTGTTGGCGCGGCGACCATGGCCGAGGCGATCCGCGCCGGCTCCGAGATTTTCCATGCGCTGCGCCAGAAGCTGCACGACGCGGGCCACAACACCAATGTCGGCGACGAAGGCGGATTCGCGCCGAACCTGGCTTCGGCCGACGCCGCGCTCGGATTCGTCATGCAGGCGATCGAGACCGCCGGCTACAAGCCCGGCGACGATGTCGTGCTGGCGCTCGATCCCGCTTCGACCGAATTCTATGAGAACGGCAGATACAATCTGAAGGGCGAAGGCAAGCTGCTCGATGCCGCCGGCATGGTCGCCTATTACGCCGACCTCGTCGCGCGCTACCCGATCGTCTCGATCGAGGACGGCATGGCCGAGGACGATTGGGAAGGCTGGGCCCACATCACCCGCGAACTCGGATCGAAGGTGCAGCTGGTGGGCGACGATCTCTTTGTCACCAACCCGGCGCGACTTCGCGAAGGAATTGAAAAAAAGATCGCTAACGCGTTGCTCGTAAAAGTCAACCAGATCGGCACGCTGACCGAGACATTGGAGGCGGTCGAGACCGCGCTGCGCGCCGGCTACGGCGCGGTCATGTCGCATCGGTCGGGCGAAACCGAAGACACCACGATCGCCGATCTCGCGGTCGCGACCAATTGCGGGCAGATCAAGACGGGTTCGCTGTCGCGCTCCGACCGGCTCGCCAAGTACAACCAGCTTATCCGCATCGAAGAATCCTTGGGGGGCACCGGTCAATACGCGGGCCGCCGACCCTATCGGAGGTAACCGCGCGCGAAAGTAAAACCGCCGCGCCGTTGACGTGGGCAGTTCTGCGTGATTCTCTTGGGCGATGATTGTCTTGCACGAGATGCGCCGTCGCGCGCGCTTTCTCGTCGGTCCGCTTCTCGGAGCGGCGCTCGCTTCGTATTTTGTCTACCATACGATCGAGGGCGATCGCGGCCTGCGCGCCTGGCGCGGCGTCATCCAGCAGCTGCGCGTCGCCCGGGACGCGCTCGCCACGGTCGAGGTCGAGCATGATGCCCTGGCGCATAAGGTCGCCGGGCTCGATCCTAATCATGTCGACCCGGATCTGCTCGACCAGCAGATCCGCTCGACGCTCGATCTCGTCGCGCCGAACGAGGTGGTGATTGTTCGGCCCGCGCAATCCGGCCAGCCGCGCTAACCGGTCAGGCCTCTCCCCGACCCCCAGAACGGGTCGGTTCGGGAAGCCGAGGCACCCTTTCCTATGCGATTCTAACCAGTCCGGCACCTGATTTCGGTGCTCTTTGTCGCGCCGGGTTCGCCGCCCTGAAATGACGCCCGGCCGGTTGCAAACCGCGGCGTTTGCCGACATGCTTCGCGCGCGCTCCCCGGAGGAATGCTTTTATGCCATCGAAGCGTTCGGCCACAGCCGTCAAGCTCGCTGAGCCGCCTGTCGCTGCGGCGACATTCAAGCGGTTCTTCCGGGATATGTTGCTGATCCGCCGCTTCGAGGAGCGGGCCAGCCAGATGTACGGGATGCGGCTGATCGGCGGGTTCTGTCACCTGTACATCGGCCAGGAAGCGGTCGTCGTCGGCATGCAGGCGGCACTGCAGGAAGGCGACACCGTCATCACCACCTACCGCGACCACGGCCACATGCTGGCTTGCGGCATGGACCCGAAAGGCGTGATGGCCGAGCTGACCGGCCGGCGCGGCGGCTATTCGCACGGCAAGGGCGGCTCGATGCATATGTTCAGCCCGGAAAAGAATTTCTTCGGCGGGCACGGCATCGTCGGCGCCTCGGTGCCGATCGGCACCGGCCTCGCGCTCGCGCATCGCTATCGCGGCGACGGCTTCATCTCGGTCAGCTATTTCGGCGACGGCGCGATCAATCAGGGCCAAGTCGCCGAGAGCTTCAACATGGCCTCGCTGTGGAAGCTGCCGATCGTCTATGTGATCGAGAACAATCGCTACGGCATGGGCACCTCGATCAGCCGCGCCTCGGCCCGCACCGATCTCTTCCATCGCGGCATCGCTTACGGCATTCCTGGCGAGCAGGTCGACGGCATGGATGTCGGCGCGGTCTACGAGGCGGCGCAGGCCGCCGCCGAGCATGCCCGCTCGGGACAGGGGCCGATCATCCTCGAGATGCTGACCTACCGTTACCGCGGCCATTCGATGTCCGACCCGGCCAAATACCGCACCAAGGAAGAAGTCGATAAGATGCGCACCGAGCACGACCCGATCGACCATCTGCGCCAGCGCCTGATCGAGGAAGGCATGGCGGAGGAGGGCGAACTCAAGGAGGTCGAGCGCAAGATGCGGGAAATCGTCGCCGAAGCGGCACAATTCGCCCAGGACTGCCCCGAGCCCGACCCGAGCGAGCTGTGGACGGATGTCCTGGCGGAAGCGTGATGGATGCTCGCGATGAGTAGCGACGTGCTGATGCCGGCGCTGTCGCCGACCATGACCGAAGGCAAGATCGCGCGCTGGGTCAAGGCCGAGGGCGACCACGTGCGGCCGGGCGACGTGCTCGCCGAAATCGAGACCGACAAGGCGACGATGGAGGTCGAGGCGGTCGACGAGGGCATCCTCGCCAAGATCGTAATCCCGGAAGGCACCGAGCACGTCGCGGTCAACACGCCGATCGCGGTCATCGCCGCCAACGGCGAGGATGTCGCCGCCGCGGCCCCGAAGGCGGCGGCCCGCCCGGCGGAAACGCCGCCGATGGTGGCGCGCGAGGCCGCTCCGCAGCCGCCGTCTCCCGCACCCACGCCGCCTGCCGACGAGCCGCGATATTCCGGCGCGACCGCGACGATCACCGTGCGCGAGGCCTTGCGCGATGCGATCGCCGAGGAGATGCGCCGCGACGAGAGCGTGTTCCTGATGGGCGAGGAAGTCGCCGAGTACCAGGGCGCGTACAAGGTCAGCCAGGGCCTCTTGCAGGAATTCGGCCCCCGCCGGGTCATCGACACGCCGATCACCGAGCAGGGCTTCGCCGGCGTCGGGGTCGGCGCCAGCTTCGCCGGCCTGCGGCCGATCGTCGAATTCATGACCTTCAACTTCGCGATGCAGGCGATCGACCAGATCATCAATTCTGCGGCGAAGACCCGCTACATGTCGGGCGGCCAGATGCATTGCCCGATCGTCTTCCGCGGGCCCAACGGCATCGCCTCCCGCGTCGCGGCGCAGCATTCGCAATGCTATGCCAGCTGGTACGCGCATTGCCCGGGGCTCAAGGTCGTCGCGCCCTATACCGGCGCCGACCACAAAGGCCTCCTCAAATCGGCGATCCGCGACCCGAACCCGGTCGTCTTCCTCGAACACGAGCTGGTCTACGGCGAGAGTTTCGAGGTGCCGCAAGATCCTGACTTCCTGGTGCCGATCGGTAAGGCGCGGATCGCGCGCGAAGGCGACCGGGTGACGATCACCGCCTTCTCGCGCATGGTGAAGCTGGCCTTGCAAGCCGCCGACGAGCTGGCGAAAGAGGGTATCGCGGCCGAGGTGATCGATCTGCGCTCGCTGCGCCCGTTCGATGTCGCAACTGTCGCCGCCTCGGTCAAGAAGACCAACCGCCTGGTCGCGGTCGAGGAAGGCTGGCCGTTTGCCGGCATCGGCGCCGAACTCGCCGCAGTAATGATGGAAGAATGCTTCGACTGGCTCGACGCGCCCGTCAAGCGCGTCGCCGGCAAGGACGTGCCGCTGCCCTACGCCGCTAATCTCGAACGCCTCGCCGTGCCGCAGGTCGACGACATCGTCGCCGCCGCGCGCGAGGTCGCGTACCGCTAATGTCCAGTCGTCATTGCGAGCGGAGCGAAGCATGCTCGTGCCGATCGAGGCTCACCCCGTCGAGATTGCCGCGCCGCGCTCCGCTCTCCTCGCAATGACGCGGTAGCTGGCATGCCGATTCAAATCCTGATGCCCGCCTTGTCGCCGACCATGACCGAGGGTGCGGTCGCGCGTTGGCTCAAGAAGGAGGGCGACGAAATCCACTCCGGCGACGTCATCGCCGAGATCGAGACCGACAAGGCGACGATGGAATACGAGGCGGTCGACGAAGGCCGACTCGGCAAGATCATCGTTCCCGAGGGGACGCAAGGCATCAAGGTCAACCAGCCGATCGCGGTTTTGCTCGAAGAGGGCGAGGACGCTTCGGCCATCGGCGATGTGAGTGTCCCTAAGCCGACCGAGCCGAAGCCGGTCGAAGCAAAGCCTGCCGCGCCGCAGCCGACCCCGCCAGTGCCCGAAACCCCGAAAACTGCGCCGCCGCCGCAAACCGGCAACGGCCACGACGGTTCGCGCATTTTCGCCAGCCCCTTGGCGCGGCGCATGGCGGCGCAGGCGGGGCTCGATCTCGCGACCATCAAGGGCTCGGGCCCGCAGAGCCGTATCGTCAAGGCCGACATCGACGCGGCGCTGTTACGCGGCGCGCCTCCTTCGGCGCGAGCTCCGGCGATCCGGCCTCCGCGACCCGCGCCGGCGCCGTTCGCCCCGGTAACGGGCGACCCGCCCTTCAGCCAAAAGCCGCACAGCCAGATGCGGCGCGTCATCGCCCGGCGCCTCGCCGCGTCGAAGCAGACCGTTCCGCATTTCTACATGACCGTCGATTGCGAAATCGACGAGCTGCTGCGCATCCGCAAAATGCTGAACGATGGGACCGAGGGGCTCAACCTCTCGGTCAACGATTTCGTGATCCGCGCCGCCGGGCTCGCGCTGCGCCAGGTGCCGGCGGCCAACGCCTCGTGGAGCGACGACGCAATCATCCTCTGGGAGCGCGCCGACATCGCGATGGCGGTCGCGCTCGACGGCGGGCTCATCACCCCGATCATCCGCGGCGCCGACCTCAAGGGGCTGCAGCAGATCGCCGCCGAGACCAAAGACCTCGCCGCTCGCGCCCGCGCCGGTAGACTGAAGCTCGAGGAGTTCCAGGGCGGCACCTTCTCGATCTCCAACCTCGGCATGTACGGCATCCGCGAGTTCGCCGCGGTGATCAACCCACCGCAGGGCTGCATCCTCGCGGTCGGCGCCGGCGCGCCGCGCCCGGTGGTCAAGGACGGGGCGCTCGCGGTCGCGACGGTGATGAGCTGCACGCTCTCTTGCGACCATCGCGCAGTCGATGGCGCGGTCGGTGCGCGCTTCCTCCAAGCGTTCAAGCAGCTGATCGACGAGCCGGCGCGGATGCTGCTGTGACGATGGCTGACGCGTACGACCTTGTCGTGATCGGCGGCGGGCCGGGCGGCTATGTCGCGGCGATCCGTGCGGCGCAGCTCGGGATGAAGACCGTCGTCGTCGAACGCGAGCATTTGGGCGGGATCTGCCTCAACTGGGGCTGCATTCCGACAAAGGCGCTGCTGCGCACCTCGGAAATTTATCACCTGATGCACCGGCTTGGCGATTTCGGGCTGTCGGCCGAGAACATCAGGTTCGATCCGGCCAAAGTCGTGGCGCGGTCGCGCGCGCTCGCCAAGCAATTGTCGAACGGCGTCGGCTTTTTGATGCGCAAGCACAAGATCACGGTCGTGGTGGGCGAGGGCAAGCTCGCCGGCAAGGGCAGGATCGCGGTCGCCAAGGACGGCAAGCCCGTCGCCGACCTCGAAGCCAAGCACATCATCCTGGCCACCGGGGCCAGGGCGCGCTCGCTGCCCGGCCTCGACCCCGATGGCAAGCTGGTCTGGACCTACAAGGAAGCGATGGTCCCGCCGGCGATGCCGAAATCGCTTTTGGTCGTCGGCTCGGGCGCGATCGGCATCGAGTTCGCCAGCTTCTACCGCGACATGGGCGCCGAGGTGACCGTGGTCGAGGTGCTCGACCGCGTCCTGCCGGTCGAGGACGAGGAAATCTCAATTTTTGCCCGCAAAGCCTTTGAAAAACAGGGGATCAAAATACACACCGGCGCGACGGTGAAGGCGCTCAAAAAGGGCAAAGACAGCGTCGCTGCGCAGATCGAGGCGGGCGGCAAGGCGTCCGAAATCACCGTCGACCGGGTGATCCTCGCGGTCGGCATCGTCGGCAATGTCGAGGGGGTCGGCCTCGAGGGCACCGGGGTCAAGGTCGAGCGCACCCACGTCGTCGCCGATGAGTGGTTGCGCACCGGCGAGGCCGGGGTCTACGCGATCGGCGACCTCGTCGGCCCGCCCTGGCTCGCGCACAAGGCGATGCACGAGGGCGTCATCTGTGTCGAGCACATCGCGGGGGTCAACGGCGTCGACCCGCTCGATTTGCGTAACATCCCGGGCTGCACCTATTGCCGGCCGCAGGTCGCCAGCGTCGGGCTCACCGAAAAGGCGGCGCGCGACCAGGGTTACGAGGTAAAGATCGGGCACTTCCCGTTCATCGCCAACGGCAAGGCGATCGCCATGGGCGAGCCCGAGGGCATGGTCAAGACCGTGTTCGACGGCAAGACCGGCGAACTCCTCGGCGCCCATATGATCGGCGCCGAGGTGACGGAGCTGATTCAAGGCTATACGATCGCCAAGACGCTCGAAACCACCGAAAGCGAGCTGATGCGGACAATCTTCCCGCACCCGACGCTGTCCGAGATGATGCACGAGAGCGTGCTTGACGCCTATGGGCGCGCCCTCCACTTCTAAACTGTCAGCGCATCATTGGGAGCGAAGCGAAGCAATCTCGATGGAACTGTGCACCCGGCACGAGATTGCTTCGTCGCCCGAGGGCTCCTCGCAATGACAGCCGCCGTCCTGCGTCACCCCGAAAAGGCCCGGCTGCCGGATAATCCCAGCCCGCGCAAACCGCCGTGGATAAGGGTGAAGGCGCCGGTCTCGGCGGAATACCACGCAACCCGCCGCCTGATCCGCGAGCACGGTCTGCACACGGTCTGCGAGGAGGCGGCGTGCCCCAACATCGGCGAGTGCTGGAAGGAAAAGCACGCGACAGTAATGATCTTGGGAGCGACCTGCACCCGCGCCTGCACCTTCTGCAACGTCGCGACCGGGCGACCCGACCTGCTCGACCCGCACGAGCCGGAGCGGGTTGGCGAGGCGGTCGGCAAGCTCGGCCTCGCGCATGTCGTCGTGACCTCGGTCGACCGCGACGACCTCGACGACGGCGGCGCCGGGCATTTTGCCCGGACCATCGCGGCGATCCGCGCCGCAGCGCCCGCCACGACGATCGAGGTGCTGGTTCCCGATTTCCTGCGCAAGGACGGCGCGATCGAAGCCGTCGTCGCGGCCCAGCCCGACGTCGTCAACCACAATCTCGAAACCGTGCCGCGGCTCTATGCCGAGGTGCGGCCTGGCGCGCGCTATTTCGCCTCGCTGCGCCTCTTGGACGAGGTCAAGCGCCTCGACCCGGCGATGTTCACCAAATCCGGGATAATGGTCGGACTCGGCGAGGACAAGGCCGAGGTGCTGCAGGTGATGGACGATCTGCGTGCCGCCCAAGTCGATTTCCTCACCATCGGCCAGTATCTTCAGCCGACGCCGAAGCACCACGCCGTCGAACGCTTTGTCACCCCTGACGAGTTCGAAGCCTGCCGCCGCCTGGCGCAGGGCAAGGGGTTCCTGATGGTCTCGGCCTCGCCGCTGACCCGTTCGTCGTACCATGCCGGCGACGATTTCGCCCGGCTCAAGGCGGCGCGCTCGGCGATGCTTGCTTCGCAGTAATGCCGACGCACGCCGAGCAGCGGCTGCTTCCTTACACCCCGGAGCAGATGTACGCGCTCGTCGCGGACATCGAGCGCTACCCAGAATTCCTGCCATGGTGCGTCGCCGCGCGCATCAAGGAACGCCGGGCCAATTTCATCGACGCCGACCTGGTCATCGGCTTCCGCATGTTCCGCGAGCGCTTCACCTCGCATGTGAAACTCGACCCGCCGGGCCGCATCGACGTGACCTATGCCGAAGGGCCGTTCCGCTATCTCGACAACCATTGGATCTTCGAGCGTAGGCCGGGCGGCTGTCGCGTCGATTTCTTTGTCGATTTCGAATTCAAGTCGCGGATGCTGCAAAAGGTCATCGAGCTGCTGTTCGGCGAGGCGGTGAAGCGGATGGTCGCCGCCTTCGAGACCCGGGCGCGCAAGCTCTACGGCAATCCCGCGCCCGACGGAGCCGGCGCGCCGGCTTAGCCTCGGGCTGCCGCCTGCAGCAGTTCCAGCGCCAGGACCATCGCGGCGCGGCGGATCTCGGTTCGATCGCCGGGAAAGATGCGGTGCTCGGCATGTCCGCCGGTCTTCGTCGCGACGCCGAAATGGACGAGTCCGACCGGCTTTTCGGCGCTGCCGCCGCCGGGTCCGGCGACACCGGTGATCGACACGGCGAGATCGACCCCGGCCCGTGCGACCGCGCCCATCGCCATCGCCAGCGCGGTCTCGCCGCTGACCGCGCCGTGCGCGGCGAGCATCGTCTCGGGCACGCCGAGCAATTCCATCTTGGCTTCGTTAGAATAGGTGACGAAGCCGCGGTCGACGACGTCCGACGAGCCGGCGATCGCGGTCAGCGCCGCCGCGACGAGGCCCCCGGTGCAGCTTTCGGCGGTCGCGACATGCCAGCCGCGGGCCCGGCACAGCGCCAGCACCGACGTCGCCAACTCCACGGTTTCAGGGTCGAACACCGAGCACTCCTTCAACGATCACGATGGGGATCAAAGCGTAGATCGCCGCCGCAACATCGTCGAGCATGATGCCGAACCCGCCTTTGACGTTGCGGTCGCACCACGAGACCGGAAACGGCTTCCAGATGTCGAACAGGCGGAACAGCAGGAAGGCGGCGAGGTAGAACCGCCAGTCGAGCGGCGCCGCGGCGAGGATGAGGAGTTGCGCGGCGATCTCGTCGATGACCACAAAACCCGGATCGCCGATGCCGCTCGCCTTGACGACGCGCGCGGAGGCCCACCAGCCGAGGATAAATGCGGCGGCGGATACGGCCAGCAAACCGCTAATACCGAATTCGGCACGGATCAGCCAGCCGCAGGGCAGGGCCGCCAGCGACGCCCAGGTTCCCGGCGCGACGGGCAGCAAGCCGATCCCGAAGCCGGTCGCGAGCAGCGTCGCCGGATGCGACGGCGGCAGACCGAGCTTCCTCAGAGCGGCAGCCGCACGGTGGCGACCGCCTGGGCGGCGATGCCTTCGCCGCGGCCGGTGAAGCCGAGCCTCTCGGTGGTCGTCGCCTTGACGCTGACCCGGTCGGGGGCGATTGCGGAAATCGCCGCGACACGCTCGACCATCGCGGCGCGGTAGGGGCCGATCTTCGGGCGCTCGCAGACGATCGTCACGTCGAGCGCGGCGATGCTGCCGCCTTTGGCCCGCACCAGCCCCACCGCGTGCGCGAGGAACCGGTCGGAGCTCGCGCCCTTCCATTGCGGGTCGCTCGGCGGGAAGTGCGTGCCGATATCGCCGGCGCCGATGGCGCCGAGGATGGCGTCGGTCAGGGCGTGCAGGCCGACATCGGAGTCGGAATGGCCGACGACGCCGGCGCTGTGCGGGATGTCGACGCCGCACACCATCAGCCGGTCGCCGGGGCCGAACGGATGCACGTCGAAACCCTGGCCGACACGGATGTCGCCCAGAGGATATAGCGATCGCGACGCGATTAGGCGTTCGGCGGCGGCCAGGTCGCCGGCGGTCGTGACTTTCAGGTTCTCCTCGCTGCCGGCAACGATAAGCGGCATCAGGCCGGCGGCCTCGGCGACCGCGGCATCGTCGGTCAGCGCCTGGCCCTCCGCGGCGCGGTGCGCGTCAAGGATGGCGCCAAAATGGAAGGCTTGAGGCGTCTGTACCCGCCACAGCCCGGTGCGGTCGACCGTTCCGATGATGCTCTCGCCCGCGACCCGCTTGATCGTATCCCCCAGCGGCAGGCCGGGAATCGCCGCCGGGGCCCGCTCGAGCGCATCGAGAACGCGGTCGATCAGCGCGGCGCCGGGAAACGGACGTGCCCCGTCATGGATCAACACCAGGGACGGCCGATGCGCCGCCAGCGCCTCGAGGCCGAGTCGCACCGAATCCTGTCGCTCCGAGCCGCCCGCCACCGGCGGCAGAAGGTCGAGCCCCGTCATCGCCGCATCGTAGTCGCGGCGATCTTCCGGGCGAACCGTCAGCATCACTCCGTCGATCCGCTCATGGGTCGCGAACGCGGTCACCGCATGGCGCAGCACGCTCGACCCGCCCAGAGGCAGATATTGCTTCGGCAGCGTCCCGCCGAACCTGGTACCGCGTCCGGCGGCAAGAACGAGAGCATATGTCGAGCCCATCGGCTAAGCTACACCACGGTGATCGCCATCCGCTAATCACCCTTCATGTCGTTTGCGGTTGTTTTATCAGCGTCAGCCGATAGCTCCCGGCGCCGCGTTTTGAAAGTCGATAATGTGCACTATTCTCACATTTGGCAGCCGCTCGACCCGCCGTCTCCGTATGTTGCGATGCAACAGGATTTGACTTAAGGTATTTGCTTAAAATATAGGCAGTCTCAGAAATTGACCTTTTGATGAGCATTTCGATCGGCTCTCTTACGCTCGACGACCCGGTGATCCTGGCGCCGATGTCGGGCGTCACTGATCTGCCGTTCCGCCGCGTCGTCAAAGAGCGGGGGGCGGCTCTGGTCGTGTCCGAGATGATCGCCAGCCAGGCCGCGATCCGCGAGACGCGTCAATCGCTGACCATGGCCAGGACCTGCGCCGAGGAACAGCCGATGGCGGTGCAGCTAGCCGGCTGCGAGCCGCTGGTGATGGCCGAGGCGGCGAAGCTCAACGCCGATCGCGGCGCGGCGATCATCGACATCAATTTCGGCTGCCCGGTGAAAAAGGTGGTCAACGGCCACGCCGGCTCGGCGCTGATGCGCGACGAGCTGCACGCCGCGCGCATCCTCGAAGCCACCGTCAAGGCGGTCGACCTGCCGGTGACCCTGAAGATGCGCACCGGCTGGGACGACCGCAACCGCAACGCCCCGCGCCTGGCCCGGATCGCCGAATCCTGTGGCATCAGGATGGTGACGGTGCACGGCCGTACGCGCTGCCAGATGTTCAGCGGCAGCGCCGATTGGCGTTTCATCCGCGAGGTCAAGGAGGCAGTCTCGATTCCGGTGATCGCCAACGGCGACATCAATACGCTCGCCGACGCGGAGCGCGCGCTCGACGAGAGCGGCGCCGACGGGGTGATGATCGGCCGCGGCGCCTACGGCCGTCCGTGGTTTGTCGCCCAGGTCATCGAATGGCTGAAGACCCGGTGCCGCGTCGCCGACCCGCCGCTCGCCAGTCAGTATGCGACGATCGGGGCGCATTACGACGACATGCTCGTCCATTACGGCAGCGATGTCGGGGTCAAGATCGCGCGCAAGCATATCGGCTGGTATTCGAAGGGCCTGCCGGGTTCGGCTGAGTTCCGCGCCGCGGTCAACCAGAGCGCCGATCCCGATGCGGTGCGCGGGTTGATCCGCGGTTTCTACGAGCCGCTCATCGAGTGCGCGGCGGCGTGACGATGGCGGCGGCGTTCGGCGATTGCGGCGGTTTCGACCCCGCGCTGCTGCTTGCCGCCTTACCCGATCCGATCATCGCGCTCGACCGGGGTGGGGCGGTGCGCTTTGTCAACCCGGCGGCCGAGCAGTTCCTTGGCCTCAGCGCACCGGCGCTGAAGGGCTCGCACCTCGCCGAGTTCTTCGCCCCGCACAGCCCGCTATTCGTCCTCGTGGAGGCGGTGTGGCGCGATGGCGGGTCGATCGCCGAATACGACGTGCTGCTCGAAGGCCCGCGGCTGACGGCGCGACCGGTGACGATCCAGGGAGCTTTGGCCGGGGAGGGGGCGGACGTCCTGGTGCTGTCGCTGCACGAGCGGGCGATCGCCGAGCAGATGGACCGCCAGTTCGGCCATCGCAACGCCGCGCGCTCGATGACCGCGATGGCGGCGATGCTGGCGCACGAGGTCAAGAACCCGCTCTCCGGCATTCGCGGCGCCGCGCAGCTGCTGGAACAGGACGCCGACGATTCCGGGCGCCAGCTGACCCAGCTGATCTGCGACGAAACCGACCGTATCGTCGCGCTCGTCGACCGCATGGAGGCGTTCTCCGAGCCTCGGCCGCTGGCGCGCGGCGCGCTCAACATCCACGAGGTGCTGGAGCGGGTGCGGCGCATCGCTCAATCGGGCTTTGCCCGTCATGTGCGCTTCAGCGAGGAATACGATCCGTCGCTGCCGCCGGTGCACGGCAACCGCGACCTGCTGGTCCAGGTCTTCCTCAACCTCGTCAAGAACGCGGCCGAGGCCGTCCCCGCCTCGGGCGGCGAGATTGTCCTGGCCAGCGCCTACCGCCATGGCCGGCGCCTCTCGACCGTCGGCGGCGAACGGCCGCGGCAGGTGCCGCTGATGGTGTCGATCGCCGACAACGGCGCCGGCATACCGGAGGACCTGCGGGCACATTTGTTTGATCCGTTCGTCACGACCAAGCGAAACGGAACTGGCCTTGGTCTTGCACTGGTCGCCAAGGTGATCGGCGATCACGGCGGCATCATCGAATTCGACAGTCAGCCGCGGCGGACCGTCTTTCGCGTGTTTCTGCCGGTGGTCCCCCGGGACCGTCCACGGGACAGCAACGTCGATGAGCGCAACGATACTGGTAGCTGACGACGACCGGGCCATCCGCACGGTATTGAATCAGGCGCTGGCGCGGCTCGGTCATGACGTGCGGTTGACCGGCAGCGCCGCGACATTGTGGCGCTGGATCGCCGACGGCGAGGGCGACCTCGTCATCACTGATGTCATCATGCCCGATGAGAATGGGCTCGACCTCATCCCGCGCATCAAGAAATTGCGGCCCGACCTGCGCGTCATCGTGATGAGCGCGCAGAACACGCTGCTGACCGCGGTCAAGGCGACCGAGCGCGGCGCGTTCGAGTATTTGCCGAAGCCGTTCGATCTGCGCGAGCTGGTCAACGTCGTCGAGCGCGCGTTGAGCGTCCCGGTGAGCGTCGCGCCCGGCGACGAGGTCGATGACGAGCAATTGCCGCTGATCGGCCGCTCGCCGGCGATGCAGGAAATCTATCGCGCAATCGCCCGCCTGATGGGCACCGACCTCTCGGTGCTGATCACCGGCGAAAGCGGCACCGGCAAGGAGCTGGTCGCCCGCGCGCTGCACGATTTCGGCAAGCGCCGCTCGGGGCCCTTCGTCGCGATCAACATGGCAGCGATCCCGCGCGAGCTGATCGAGAGCGAGCTGTTCGGCCACGAGCGCGGGGCCTTCACCGGCGCCGCCCAGCGCAGCGCCGGGCGCTTCGAGCAGGCGAAGGGCGGCACGCTCTTTCTCGACGAGATCGGCGACATGCCGTTCGAGGCGCAGACCCGGCTGCTGCGCGTGCTGCAAGAGGGGGAATACACCTCGGTTGGCGGCCGCGCCCCGATTCGCGCCGATAGCCGCATCATCGCCGCGACCCATCGCGACCTGTCGCGATTGATCCGCCAAGGGGGGTTTCGGGAGGATCTGTTTTACCGGCTCAACGTCGCGCCGATCCGCATCCCGCCACTGCGCGAGCGGGCTGCCGACATACCCGCGCTGGCGCGCCATTTCGCGGCGACGGCGGCGAAAGAAGGGCTGCCGGCGAAAGCGCTGGACGAGGCGGCGATGGAGCGGCTGCGCCGCCACCGCTGGCCCGGCAACGTGCGCGAACTGGAAAACCTGATACGGCGCCTGGCCGCGCTTTATTCGCAAGAAGTCATCGGCGTCGACGTCATCGAGAGCGAGCTGGCGGCGGCGCCCGCGGATATGCCGGGACCGGCCGAGGCCGCGGCGGGGGAGGGGCTCGGCACCGCGGTCGAACGGCACATCAACGAGTATTTCGTCGCGCATAAGGGGGCGATGCCGGCGGCCGGACTCTATGACCGGGTGCTGCGCGAAATCGAGCGGCCGCTGATCATGGCGACGCTGGTCGCGACCCGCGGCAACCAGATCAAGGCGGCCTATGTGCTCGGCCTCAACCGCAATACCCTGCGCAAGAAAATCCGCGAATTGGACATCCCGGTGGTGCGCGGCCTAAAATAGCCGGTCGCCGTGTCGGCCCTCGGGGCTAATTTTTGCTGCGGTGTCTGGTGGGGAAAGCGGAATGAGTGTGGCGCAGCAGGTCGGGACCTGGGCTGGCCGCATTGGGCTACGGCGCAAGATCGCGATCGCGCTGGCCGCCGCGGCGGTCGCCGCGGGCATCGCGACCTATCTGGCCCTGACTGGGGCGCCGCCGATCGGTCCGCACCCGGTCGTCGTCTTGTCGCTGCTCAATCTCGATCTGGTGCTGCTGCTGGCGCTCGCCGCGCTTGTCACCAAGCGGCTCGTCGAGATGTGGGCCGAGCGCCGGCGCGGGCTCGCCGGCTCACGGCTTCAGGTTCGGCTCGTCGTCTTGTTCAGCCTGATCGCGGTGATCCCGACGATTGTCGTCGCGGTCTTCTCCTACCTGTTCTTCAGCTTCGGCATCGAGAGCTGGTTCAGCGACAAGGTGCGCACCGCGATTACGGAATCGGTCGAGGTCGCCGACGCCTATGTCAAGGAGCACCAGCAGGCTATTCGCGCCGATGCGCTGGGCATGGCGAATTCGCTCGACCAGTACGCCGCGACGATGGTGATCAACCCGCAGGATCTGGTGCAGGTGCTCGCCGTCCAGGCGTCGATGCGGGGCCTCACCGAGGCGGCCATCGTTGACGGCAAGGGCAAGGTGATGGCGCGGGTCGGGCTGGTTTTCGAGCTCGGCGTCGACGATATCGGCGAGGACGCGTTTCGCCGGGCGAAAGACGGCGATGTCGTCATCATGACCGATGACCGGGAGGAGCGCGTTCGCGCCCTCGTCAGCCTCGGCGGGTTCAGCGGTCTTTATTTGTATGTGGGCCGCTTCATCGAGCCCAAGGTGTTGGCGCATCGCAGCGAAACCCAGCTCGCGGCAGCCCAGTACGAACAGCTCGAAGGCAAGCGGGCGGGCCTGCAGATCACCTTTTCGGTGATCTTCATTCTGGTGGCGTTGCTGTTCCTTGCCGCGGCGGTGGCGGTCGGCATCAGCATCGCGGGTCAGCTCGCCGACCCGATCAGCCGCCTCGTCGCCGCCGCGCAGAGGGTAGGCGCCGGCGATTTGTCGGTGCGGGTGCCCGAAGGCCGCAAGGACGACGAAATGTCCTCGCTGAGCCGCGCCTTCAACCGGATGACCGATCAGATCCAAAGCCAGCAGCAGGAATTGATCGAAGCCAACCGCCAACTCGACGAGCGGCGGCGATTTACCGAGACGGTGCTGACCGGCGTCACCGCTGGCGTCATCGGGCTCGACCGCGACGGCCGTATCAATCTGCCCAATCGTTCGGCCTCGGCGCTGCTCGGCGTCGATCTCGACCAGTCGGTCGGCGCGGATCTCGCCACGGTCGTTCCGGCGATGGCGGGCTTGCTCGAAGAGGCGGCGCGCCGCCCCGACCGGATCGCGCAGGCGCAGTTGCAGATCGTCGGTGGCAGCAGCACCCGGACGTTGCTGGTGCGCATTGCCGCCGAGCAGGACGACGAGGGCATCAGCGGTTTTGTCGTGACTTTCGACGACATCACCGAGTTGCTGTCGGCGCAGCGCAAGGCGGCGTGGGCCGATGTCGCCCGGCGTATCGCGCACGAGATCAAGAACCCGCTGACCCCGATCCAGCTTTCGGCCGAGCGGTTGCGCCGCAACTATCTGAAAGAGATCAAGAAGGACCCGGAAACCTTCCGCATCTGCACCGATACGATCGTGCGCCATGTCGAGGATATCGGCCGCATGGTCGATGAATTTTCGGCATTCGCGCGGATGCCGACACCGGTGCTGAAGCCCGAGGATTTGACCGCTATCATCGAGCGCGCGGTCTTCCTCGAGCGCACCGCGCATTCGGACATCGCCTTCGCGCTCAACTTTGCTCATCGCCCAGTGACAGTGCGTTGCGACGCCCGGCTGATCGGCCAGGCGCTGATCAACATCGTCAAGAATGCGGTCGAGGCGATCGAAGGGCGCCTGGTCGAGACCGGTCCCAATCCCCCAGGACAGATCGCGGTATCGGTCGACGAGACCGGCGGGAAAATCCTCATCGCCGTGGTCGACAACGGCAAGGGCCTGCCCAAGCGCGGCCGGGAGAGCTTGACCGAGCCTTATGTGACGACGCGCGCCAAGGGCACCGGTTTGGGTCTCGCCATCGTCAAGAAGATCATGGAAGATCACCAGGGCGAATTGTTGCTTGAAGACGGAGAAGCGGGCGGCGCCCGCGTGACCCTGGCCTTCGCGACCGAGTTCCGCGGCACCGCCATCACCGTGTCGTCGGCGGAGCCGGCGGATGTAGATGTTGTTGCCCATGGCGCATGACATTCTGATCGTCGACGACGAAGCCGACATCCGCATGCTGATTGGGGGTGTGCTGAAGGACGAGGGCTACGCCACACGGGAGGCAGCCGACAGCAGCGAAGCGCAGCGCGAGCTGCACGCCCGCCAGCCGACCCTCGTCGTCCTCGACATCTGGTTGCAGAACAGCGAGCTCGACGGCATCGCGATCCTGCGGCAGCTGCGCACCGAGATGCCATCGGTGCCCGTGGTGATGATCAGCGGTCATGGCACGATCGAGACCGCGGTCGAGGCGATCAAGATCGGGGCCTACGACTTCATCGAGAAGCCGTTCAAGTCCGACCGGCTGTTGCTGATCGTCGCGCGGGCGATCGAGACGGCGTTGCTCCGGCGCGAGAACGAGGAACTGAAGCTGCGCGCCGGCGGCGATCTCGACCTGGTCGGCGCGTCGCTCGCCGCGACGCAATTGCGGCAGCAGGTCGAGCGTGTGGCGCCGACCGGCAGCCGGGTCCTGATCGCCGGCGCGCCGGGGGTTGGCAAGGAGGTCGTCGGCCGGCTGCTGCATGCGCGCTCACGCCGCTCGGGCGGCCCCTTTATCGCGGTCAATTGCGCGACCATGCACCCCGACCGGCTTGAGCTGGAGCTATTCGGCAGCGAGACGGCAGTCAACGGCTCGCCGCGTAAGATCGGCACGTTCGAGCGCGCGCACGGCGGCACCTTGTTTCTCGACGAGGTCGCCGACATGCCGATCGAGACTCAGGGCAAGATCGTCCGGGTGCTGCAGGAGCAGACCTTCGAGCGGGTCGGCGGTTCAAGCCGGGTCGAGGTCGATGTGCGCGTCGTCGCCTCGACCAACCGCGACTTGGGCGAGGAAATCGCCCAGGGCCGCTTCCGCGAGGATTTGTTCTACCGGCTGAGCGTCGTGCCGATCCGCGTGCCGGCGTTGCGCGATCGGCGCGAGGACATCCCGCTGCTCGCCCGCCATTTCATGGAACGCGGCGCCGAGGCCGCGCGCCTGCCGCCGCGCGACTTCGGCGAGGATGCGTTTGCCGCGATGCAGGCCTATAGCTGGCCCGGCAACGTGCGGCAGCTGCGCAACGTCGTCGACTGGCTGCTGATCATGGGGCCCGGCGATTCGCGCGAGCCGCTCCATGCCGAGCATCTGCCCAACGAGATCACCGCGATCGCTCCGACCGTCGTCAAATGGGACCGGGGCAGCGAAATCATGACGCTGCCGCTGCGCGACGCGCGCGAGGTGTTCGAGCGCGAGTACCTGCTGGCCCAAGTGACACGGTTCGCGGGCAATATCTCGCGCACTGCGGCCTTTGTCGGGATGGAGCGCTCGGCCCTGCACCGCAAGCTCAAGCTGCTCGGCGTGGCGATTGCCGAGCGGCCGCTCAAGACCGGAACCTGATGTCCCGCATCGCCTATGTCGACGGCGCCTACCGTCCGCATCGCGAGGCCGCCATCCACATCGAGGACCGCGGCTACCAGTTCGCCGACGGCGTCTACGAGGTGTTCGCCGTTTGGGGCGGCAAACTGGTCGACGAGGCGCTGCATCTCGCCCGGTTGCGGCGGTCGCTCGCCGAGCTGCGGATCGAGGGCGCGCTGGGCGACGCACCGCTCAAATTCGTCATGCGCGAGGTCATCCGCCGCAACGGCGTCGCCAGCGGCATCGTCTATCTGCAGATCACCCGCGGCGCGGCGCCACGCGACCACGCCTTTCCAAAAGGGGTGCGGCCGGTCGTCGTCGTCACCGCGCGCCGCGCTCGGCCGGCCAACCCGAAGCTCACCGGTGAAGGCGTCGGCGTCATCACGATTCCCGACATCCGCTGGCAGCGCTGCGACATCAAGTCAGTGTCGCTCATCGCCAATGTGCTCGGTAAGCAGCAGGCAAAGGAGGCCGGAGCATACGAGGCCTGGCAGGTCGACGCGCAGGGCCGCATCACCGAAGGCACCTCGACCAATGCCTGGATTGTCACCGGCGACAATCTCGTCGTCACCCGCGCCGCCGATAGCGCTATCCTCAACGGCGTCACCCGCCAGGCGCTGATCGCGATCATCCGCCGCGAAGGTTATTGCTTCGCCGAGCGGCCATTTACCGTCGTCGAGGCGAAATCCGCGCGCGAGGCGTTCCTCACCAGCACGACCGCCGAACTGCTGCCCGTCGTCGAGATCGACGGCCAGCCGGTGGCCAATGGCGTGCCGGGATCGCTCAGCGAAAAGCTGCGCGCCGCCTATCTCGGCCACGTCGCGGAAAGCGCGTGAGCGAGAGGGGGGGGCTCGCCGATCTGCGGCGGCCGCGCGCGATCATCTTCGACTGGGACAACACCCTCGTCGACAGCTGGGCGACCATCCACGACGCGCTCAACTTCCTGATGGAAGCGATGGAAAGGCCGCTGTGGACCATCGAGGAGACGCGCGAACGGGTGCGCCTCAGCCTGCGCGAGGCGTTCCCCCCGTTGTTTGGCGAGCGTTGGGAAGAAGCGCAGAAGATTTACATCGACCGGTTCCGCGCCATCCATTTGGAACGCCTCAGCCCGTTGCCGGGCCGCGAGGCGATGCTGCGCACGTTGGCGGCCGATGGGCACTATCTCGGTGTCGTCAGCAACAAGACCGGCGCGGTGCTGCGCCATGAGGCGGCACATCTCGGTTGGACGCCGTTTTTCGGCGCGATCGTCGGCGCCGGCGACGCGCATACCGACAAGCCGCATTGCGCCCCCGTCGAATTGGCGTTGCAACCGAGCGGCATCAAGCCGGGTCCGGACGTCTGGTTCGTCGGCGATACCGCCGTCGACATGGAATGCGCGCTCGCCGCGGGCTGCGTGCCGGTGCTGCTTGGCGCCGAGGTCGGAACCGACTTCGCGGCGTTCCCGCCCGTCCTGACGGTCGCCGACGACGCGGCCCTGTTTCGCGCCTTGCGGGGCTTGTGATCGCGCCGGATGCGCCCATCTTCGTAGGGAGCAAGGGGAACCGCGCGCGCCGCCGGCCTGTTGAAATGCCGAGACGCTGCGGGCCGAAGAGTGGAGCTGGGAACCACCGCATGACGTCGGACAAGTCGCAGAATGTTCAGGACGTGTTTCTGAACCACGTCCGCAAGAACAAAACGCCGGTCACGGTGTTCCTGGTCAATGGCGTCAAGCTGCAGGGCATCATCACCTGGTTCGATAATTTCTGCGTGCTGCTGCGCCGCGATGCGCATTCGCAGCTCGTCTATAAGCATGCGATTTCGACCGTGATGCCGGCGCAGCCGATCCAGCTGTTCGAGGGCGGGCGAGAGGAAGATCAACCCTGAGCAGCGCCGCCGCAGATCTGCCCGTGACGACCGGGCGCGCCCTCGTCCTCCACCCCGCACTAAAGATCGCTCCCGGCCGCAATCCGGGCAACGGCGCCGTTCGCTCGCTCGATTCCCGGCTCGACGAGGCGATCGGGCTGGCGCGGGCGATCAATCTCGATGTCGTCGGCGGCGAGGTCGTGCGCCTGGCGCGACGGATGCCCGGAACGCTGCTGGGCAGCGGCGGCGTCGCCACTCTGGGCGCCAAGATCGAGGAGCAGAAGATCGGGCTCGTCGTCGTTGACGGCGCGCTGTCGCCGGTGCAGCAGCGCAATCTGGAGCGAGCTTGGAAGACCAAGGTTATCGACCGCACCGGCCTTATCCTTGAGATTTTCGGCGCGCGAGCCCGCACCCATGAAGGGCGGTTGCAGGTCGAGCTGGCCGCGCTCAGCTACCAGCGTTCGCGGCTGGTGCGGTCGTGGACCCATCTCGAGCGGCAGCGCGGCGGCTTCGGCTTTCTGGGCGGCCCTGGTGAAAGCCAGCTCGAAATCGATCGCCGGCTGATTGGCGAGCGCATCGGCAAGCTGAAACGCGAACTCGACGACGTGAAGCGCACCCGCGCGCTGCATCGCGAAGCGCGCAAGCGTGTGCCGTACCCCGTGGTGGCCCTGGTCGGCTACACCAATGCCGGCAAATCGACGCTGTTCAACCGGCTGACCCGGGCGAGCGTCGGCGCCGAAAACATGCTGTTCGCGACGCTCGACCCGACGATGCGGCGGCTCGACCTGCCCTCGGGCAAGACGGTGATCCTCTCCGACACGGTGGGGTTCATCTCCGACCTCCCGACCCATCTCGTCGCCGCGTTCCGCGCGACCCTGGAAGAGGTGACCGAGGCCGACATCGTCATCCATGTGCGCGACGCGCATCATCCCGACAGCCCGGCGCAGCGCGCCGACGTGCTCGCGGTGCTCACCGAGTTGGGCCTCGGCCAACTGGCCGAGGATGGGCTCATCGAGGTTCTGAACAAGATCGACCTGTTCGACGAAGCCGCGCGCGAGGCGCTGCTCAACCAGGCGCGGCGCAATGACGAGGTCGTCGCCCTGTCGGCGGCGACCGGGGAGGGTTGCGCCGGACTGCTCGCGCTGATCGCCGGCCGGCTCGACAGCACGGCGCGCGCGGTGCGGATCGACGTACCGCTCAGCGACGGCAAGACGCTGGCCTGGATCTACGCCCGCGGCGAAATCCTCGGCCGCCGCGACGACGGCGAAGCGGCGCATCTCTCGGTGCGCCTCTCGGACGCCGATCTCGGGCGTCTCAGACATCGGCAGCGCCCGCATTAACGCGGATGTGCGTGCGACCGTCGCGGCGATCGGGCGCAAACCCAAGTGCTTCCCAGAACGCCTCGCTGCCCGCTGCGGCGTTGGCGGTGACCGTCCGTCCGCGTGCCACGTCTCGGAGGAGGGCGATCGCCAAGGCTCGGCCAACACCGCTGCGGCGGAACATCGAGCGCACGTAAAACCGCCGCATGCGCATCGCTTTGGGCAGGCCGGGTTCAAGCGTCAGACCGCCGATCCCCGCCAGGACATCGTCGAGGAACGCGGCGAAAAGCGCTTCGCCGTCGTGGTCGAAGCGGTTTTTGCCGGATTCCCAGTCCACGCCCAGCGTGTCGAGCATCGAATGGCCTTCACCGGCGGCCTCTTCCCGCAGCGTGTCGAACCCGGCGGGCAGGGCGTCGGCGATGCGCTCCAGGCGGATCATTCCTCGCGCTTCACCTGCCGCCACAGCGCTTCCAGCGCGTCGAGGTCGCGGCCGATGCCGCGCTCCGCCGCCAGCGCCTCGACGCGGCGGAAACGGCGCTCGAATTTCGCGGTCGCCCGGCGCAGTGCGGTCTCCGGCTCGATGTCGAGCTTGCGCGCGAGGTTGGCCGCCGCGAACAGCAGGTCGCCGATCTCGTCCTCGAGCCGGTCACGGCCGCCGCCGGTGGCGATCTCGTCTTCGATTTCGGCGATTTCCTCGTTGACCTTGGCGATGACGCCGCGGGCGTCGGGCCAGTCGAAACCGATGCGCGCCGCACGGCGAGAGACTTTGGCGGCGCGCAGCAGCGCCGGGAGGGCGAGGGCGATGCCGTCGAGCACGCTGTCGGCACCGCCGGCGGCCGCGCGCTCGGCCGCCTTGTGCGCCTCCCAGGCCTCGTTCTGCGCCGCCACGCCGGCGATCTGCGCGTCGCCGAAGACGTGCGGATGCCGCCGTATCATCTTGTCGGATATGGCGTTCGCCACATCATCGAAGGCGAAGAGCCCGGCTTCCTCGGCCATGCGGGCGTGAAACACTACCTGTAGCAAAAGATCGCCCAGCTCATCCTTGAGCGCCGGCATGTCGCTGCGCTCGATAGCGTCGGCGACCTCATAGGCTTCCTCGACCGTGTAGGGCGCGATCGTCGAGAAATCCTGTTGCAAATCCCACGGACAGCCGCGCTCGAGATCGCGCAGCCGCGCCATGACTTCCAGCAGCTTGTCGATCGGTCTGGTCATCTCAATCGATCCACAGGCCGTGCTTCTTGTGCCATTCCTCGATCGAGAGTTCGGGGTAGCCGTCGAAGCAATCGTCCTCAGAGTCTGACTCGAAATGGTTCATTTGCGCTCAATCTTTTGCGAGACGGCGGGAGAGGAGCCGTAGATTGGCGAGGAGGAGCCAGGCGGTGGCGCTCTGGGT